>Ga0247841_10000276_pt1 | contig 140468 bp, 106 predicted proteins | sample LaCruzMarch2015__2_FD_192410 | JGI IMG/M metagenome (GOLD analysis project Ga0247841, IMG submission 192410) | Freshwater microbial communities from meromictic Lake La Cruz, Castile-La Mancha, Spain - LaCruzMarch2015_18m | ecosystem: Environmental > Aquatic > Freshwater > Lake | place: Spain...
AGAGGCATCGTACCAGTCACCGTCGAATACGCCCAATACCATATCGTAAGGCATTTTATATACCCCTTTCCCTTCGCCCGGAACTAACAGGCGAAAGTCCAGTTTAATTCCGTTATCGCTAACCCGGTGAAACTCAATTCCTTTTGGATTGCATTGATCGTCGTGGGCTGCCATATAAAGACCTCCGCCGGCATTATAATAGGCCATATACTGCATCTGGGTTGCAGATGGATAAAGACCACCCCAACCCAATTTAGGATATTCAATTGGCATATACCTTAACCCATCTTCCTCCCTGATTCTTACATCCTCAATCAGACAACCTTCCTGTGCAGGCCAGAACACGTGCCCGCTGCCACCTGTTGCAATCAGGTCATTAGGTACAACAACATTTGGAAAATCTATATGGTCGATAGTATACGGAGTGTTATTGTCAACGCTGATGTTCCAGTGCATAAACGGAGAATCCTTACCGGTCTTAATGGTTACAACCACTTTAAGGTCAGCACTGTCAAATTTTGTATATGTCAAAGTAATAAGTTCATCCTTTTCAACTATCTTAAAATGCCTTGCGTCCGAGGCGCCAAACTCGTGAATTTTTCCCTTTTGTGAGGCATCACGAAAACGGACCCTAAACAGGGGACCTTCAGAGTCAGGGGTATAAATCAGGTTCTTGCCATTTTTTTCTATGGATTGTATGGAACCTGTTTTGCTGTTAAGTTTCAGTTTGTAATAGTTGTTCTCAAAGCTTTCATAGCTGTTACCGGAACAGCCCGTCAAAATTAGAAAGACGATGAGAAGATTAAGATTGTTGAAAATTATTTTTTTCATTGTATTTAATTTGAATATGTAACCATGACCGCACTCAGGGGAGTGATTTTAATTTTAAGTTCTTTGTCACCGGCAATCTCACCTTTTGTGTCGGATGCACTTCTGAATACCTTCACATCTTTCAGCATACCAGTATTGAGTGTTATTTCCTGTTCCTGGGGCAGATAGTTTACAAAAAACTGGGCATTACGCTCCTTGCCAAACTGCCAGCTGGAGGTAAAAACTGACAGAAAATTAATATTGCGCTGACCAGATTTTGTTATCATTGGCAGGTTTGTTGCACCTTCAAACGGGAGAGGCTTCATCATTCTTCCTGTAACAAGAAAATCTTTACCTGATCCTGTACGCCATGAGTTGAGGTTACGCACAAGTTTTATAATATGTTCCTGATCAGGAATTTCAGTTTCCCATTTGGTTCCCCAATCCCAGATCATATCGCCGTTACCCCTCAATATCACAGTTAACATGTCCCCCGCGCAAAATGAATAAGCCAATCGTTGCAGAAAGTTCATCGGACACTTTTTAATATCAATAGTCGACGATACACCATTCTGATTACCCATAAAATTGTTCACATACTCGTGATTTACAAAAGCGTATGCAGGGACTGGTTTTCCAAAGTAAAAATTTATGGTGGCACGGGCATCGTTGAAGAGCAAATATTTAAGATTGGCTTCGGAAGCAGCAGCTTCGCAGCCCACAAGTGGTTTGTATCCGGCTTCTTTCAGAATGGGCTGAAATCCTTTGAAGATATTATGCATGGCTTCGTTTTGCCAAAGTCCGGAACCGTAAGGGTGGCCGTGGTCTGTTCCATAACAGGTATAGCATCCCCCTCCTAAATTCTGGTCGAAATACTGAATATAGTCTGTCCTGCTTTTAACTATTTTAGAAATCTGGTCCAATACAACATCTGTGACAAAACTATTCGCGGGACACATATCGTAGCCAATTCTCTGGGCCATGGGCCCGGAACAAACACCATTGTTAGCGAGGGTGCCATCAGGTGCAATCTTCATTATCCTTTCAAGGTGCTTCTCTTCATACTCCTTATACATATTGTATGTGGTATCGGTATTGCTGCGCAGGGTATAGCCAATGCCGCTGGCATATAACCCGGCCAGGTTACCCTTTTCGTGCAGCCCCTTCACAAATTCCAGATAGTTTTTTTCGCCGCCATAAGGAGGCCAAACATAAGGCGGTGCCCAGGGGGCAGAGCCTTCCCAATGCATTAGCAACGCCATCACTTTACTATCAAATGCCTTGTTATATTTGTCAATTATCTTCAGTGCATTTGTGTAAGGATATAGTTTATTGGGTGTCATATCTCCCAGATCTACATGGCCACGGACCGGATAAGTGATCACAACCGGGGACCCGAAATACCAATCCGGCAGCATTTTATTGTCTTTTATCTTATCAGGTACCTGAATTCCTGAAGATTCGCGCCAGTCGCGGTAAATAGCAGAGGCATCGTACCAGTCACCGTCGAATACGCCCAATACCATATCGTAAGGCATTTTATATACCCCTTTCCCTTCGCCCGGAACTAACAGGCGAAAGTCCAGTTTAATCCCGTTATCGCTAACCCGGTGAAACTCAATTCCTTTTGGATTGCATTGATCGTCGTGGGCTGCCATATAAAGACCTCCGCCGGAATTATAATATGCCATGTACTGCATTTGCGTACCAGATGGGTAAAGACCACCCCAGCCAAGTCTGGGATACTCAACCGGCATAAATTTACCCCAGGTTTCTTCCCTTATTCTTACATCTTCTATCAGACAACCTTCCTGGGCAGGCCAGAACACGCGCCCGCTGCCACCTGTTGCAATCAGGTCATTAGGTACAACAACATTTGGAAAATCTATATGGTCAATAGTATACGGAGTGTTGTTATCAACGCTGATGTTCCAGTGCATAAACGGAGAATCCTTACTGGTCTTAATAGTTACAACCACTTTAAGGTCAGCACTGTCAAATTTTGCATAAGTCAAAGTAATAAGTTCATCCTTTGCAACTAATTTAAAACTCTTTGCATCAGAGGCGCCAAACTCGTGAATTTTTCCCTTTTGTGAGGCATCGCGAAAACGGACCCTAAACAGGGGACCTTCAGAGTCAGGAGTATAAATCAGGTTCTTGCCATTTTTTTCTATGGATTGTATGGAACCTGTTTTGTTGTTAAGTTTCAGCTTGTAAAAGTTGTTCTCAAAGCTTCTGAATCCGCTGTCGTAACAACCCGTCAATATAGTCAGGACGATTAGAAGATTAAAATAGTTGTAAATTATGTTCTTCATTGCATTAAATTTTAATTCACTGGTTTCCGGTTAAATACATATATAATATTCTAAAGTTCTTATTTGTAAAGTCCCTAAGGGCAATGCCATTAAGTTAAGGATATTATATGATTGGAATTCTGCTAATTCTCAGCAGATTGCTTCGTCGTGCCTCCTCGCAATGACGGTAATCCGTTGATTATATGGGGTATAGAGAAGGAGGCGGGCAACAATTCTGCCGATATCACAAACTGGGGACCCGCCTCCTTCTCAATACCCCTCCAAAAATGATGGCCGTCATTGCGATCCGTGAGGAACGAAGCGGAGAAGCAATCTGTTGAGAGTTGCATAAATTTTTCTTTACTTTATGACATTGTCCTTAGGGACGAAATATTTATTTAACCGGACAACAATAATTTTCATTGTATTTAATTTGAATAGGTAACCATAACCGCACTAAGGGGAGTGATTTTAATTTTAAGTTCTTTATCACCTGCAACCTCTCCCTGAGTGTCAGATGCACTTCTGAATACCTTCACATCCTTAATCATACCAGTATTGAGTGTTATTTCCTGTTCCTCAGGTAAATAGTTAACAAAAAACTGAGCTTTGCGGTCATTGCCAAACTGCCAGTTGGAGGTAAAGACAGAAGGAAAGTTAATATTGAATCCACCAGGTTGTGTGATCATAGGCAGGTTTTTAGCACCTTCAAAAGGGAGGGGTTTCAACATTCTTCCCATAACAATAAAATCTTTACCTGATCCTGTCCGCCATGAGTTAAGGTTACGCACAAGTTGTATAATATGTTCCTGATCAGGAATTTCAGTTTCCCATAAAGTTCCCCAATCCCATATCATATCGCCATTTCCCCGTAAAATCACTGTTAACATATCACCAGCACAAAATGAGTAAGCCAGCCGCTGCAGGAAATTCATCGGGCTCTTTTTTATATCAATAGCTGTTTTTGTGCCATTCTGATTTCCCATAAAGTTATTCACATACTCGTGATGAACAAAGGCATATGCAGGAACAGGTGTACCTACAAATAAATTAATTGAAGCCCTGGCGTCATTAAAGAGAAGATACTTAAGATTGACTTCGGAAGCTGCCGCTTCGCAGCCAACAAGTGGTTTATATCCGGCTTCTTTCAGGATCGGCTGAAATCCTTCGAAGATCCCATGCATCGCATCATTTTGCCAAAGACCGGGACCGTACGCATGTCCGTGTTCTTTGCTATAACAAGCATAGCAGCATCCTCCTAAATTCTGGTCAAAATACTGAATATAGTCTGTCTTACTCTTAACAATTTTAGCAATCTGGTCCACCACAACATCTTTGACAAAACTATTGGCAGGACACATATCGTAGCCAATTCTTTGAGACTTTGGCCCGGCGCAAACACCATTCGTTGCGAGCGTACCATCAGGCGCAACCTTCATAACCTTTTCAAGGTGTTTTTCTTCATACTCCTTATACATATTGTATGTGGTATCAGTATTGCTGCGCAGGGTATATCCGATTCCGCTGGCATATAACCCGGCCAGGTTGCCTTTTTCATGCAGCCCTTTCACAAATTCCAGATAGTTTTTTTCGCCGCCATAAGGAGGCCACACATAAGGTGGTGCCCACGGGGCAGAACCTTCCCAATGCATAAGCAACGCCATCACTTTACTATCAAATGCTTTGTTATATTTGTCAATTATCTTCAGGGCATTGGTGTACGGATATAGTTCATTAGGGGTCTGATCTCCCAGATCTTTATGTCCACGCACCGGATAGGTGATTACAACCGGAGACTTTAAGTACCAATCGGGTAACATCTTATTGTCTTTTATCTTATCAGGCACCTGAATTTTGGAAGATTCGCGCCAGTCGCGGTAAATAGCCGAGGCATCGTACCAGTCACCGTCGAAAACTCCTAACACCATATCGTAAGGCATTTTATACAATCCTTTACTTGCGCCCCCCGCAAACAGCCTGAAGTCAAGTTTAATCCCATCCGGGCTTGTTTTATGATACTCAATCCCTTTAGGGTTACATAGTTCGTCGTGGGCTGCCATATAAAGGCCTCCGCTGGCGTTATAATAAGCCATGTATTGCATTTGAACAGAAGCCGGATAAGAACCGCCCCAACCCATCCGGGGATACTCAATCGGCCTGTATTTTAACCAAACACTTTCGTCCCGGATTCGTAAATCTTCGATCAGGCATCCTTCCTGGGCCGGCCAGAAAATCCGTCCGGTACCGCCGGTGGCAATTAAGTCATTTGGTACGGCAACATTAGGAAAATCAATGTGTTCAATGGTATAAGGTGTGTTGTTGTCAACGCTGAGGTTCCAATTCATAAATGGAGAATCTTTTGATACCTTTATCGTTACAACTACTTTAATATCAGCTTTGTCAAATTTGGTATAGGTTATGGTAATGAGATCCTCCCTGGTATCAATTATACAATTTTTTGCGTTTAATGCATTAAAATCGTGGATTTCACCTTTTTGCGAAGCATCGCGAAACCTTATTGAAAACAGTGGACCTTCAGAATTGGCAGTATAAATAAGATTATTTCCGTTTTTTTCAATCGACATCATTGAACCGGTTTTGCCGTTAATCTTTAGCTTGTAAAAATTGTTTTCATAGCCTTTGTCGCCGCCGGAACAACCCGACAAAAAGAAAACGGCAGCAATAATAGTCAGGTAGCTGTAAATAGTCTTTTTCATAAGTAAATTTTTTAATAATTGAGTTTTGATTGTCAGAAAGAGTTATTCTATTTGCCAAATACTCTTTTTATTTCTTCTAATTTCATATACTTTTCACCTTTGGTGGGGGCAACTATTCCACCTTCCCCAAATTCATTCCATGCGTAAATGGTAAGTGCTTTTTGAGTGGTTCCATCCTTTTTGGGAAATCCAAAATTGGGATTTTTCAAAATATCGGTTTTTAATTCTTCAAGTCCTTTTCTCCACTGTTTTCTTGTCGGCAGTGTGAAACTTGCACGTGAATCATTCCATGGCCGGGGATTCCAGCCTGCCGGGAAATAAGGTACCCAGTCTATAATATCGTTTTTTCGTATTTCTCTGGTTTGTTTGGCCAGTTCTGTCATAGCTTCATACGGATAGTCGGTTTCCTTTTTGACAACATCAGGAAGTGCATTGTACTGCATTGTACCATCTAATTCTCCGATCAGTGAGAATTTGTGTTGTCTGTCGATTGGTTCTTTACAGTAATTACCTAGCGTGATTAATAATTCGCCTGCCCCTTCATCTTTTGCCCTTTTGCGGAAGTGCTGCAGGACCTGTTTTGAGCGCGGAACAGATGATCCGTTATCCCTGAAAAACTGATCTCCGCCATGGATCTTAACAACAGCGCACCCATCAATTCGAAGATACCCGGGATGTTTCATCGCTTTAATGCAGACATCAATGCACTTGTCCCAATCTTCATCGGTGATAATTGCATTGGGATCGTGATTGGCTATCTCGACCATAAACTTCATCTTATCTGAATTGGGCGAATTCATAAAATTTTCAACCCCGGCATTCAGGTAGCCCACTATTTTTCCATCCTTTTTAATATCCATAGGATACCACAGGATCGAAAAGAAATCCACTCCATAATTCGATGCTGCCAAAATCTCCTTATCCATAGTTTCCTGACAATTATATTCTCCCAGTAACGGAACACGGCCGGGATATTCTGTTCGCCAGTCTTTGTTTCTGCTTTCCCAGAAGCAATGTACATCATTATGGGGTGAAGGTGGCCACCACCCGTTAAAGTATTCAATACCAACCAAAATCGGATCGGTGGTTTTTTTAATAACTTCCCCATAGGCATTAACGCAAGCCCAGCTCATTATAAAAATCAAAATCAATAAAATTCCTGAATTTTTCAACGGAGATAGTATTTAAGTAGTAAAAATGAAATATTTATTTAATATTGAGTCCACTCCGAAAAGTAAATTATTAGACCTCAGGGAGGTCAAATGTTTATAGAAAATATGTCATGTTACCACATTCGACTCCAGTCGGAGTCGTACATCTGGCTAATTCATAGATCTTTATAAGTATATGAAACCTTTGGTTTCACGATAAACCCTCCGGCAAAAGACATTTTGCTTTTTTTGACTTTTCGGAGCAGACTCAATATTTCAGTTATTCTCGCAAATCATTCTCAAAAAAATATGATAGTCTAAACCTGAATAATTCACAAACTTTGTGAGTCCTTTGTGTCCTGGTGTCTTAGCGGCAGGAATAATTTTTGCCACCAAGTCACAAAGACTCTAAGTTTCACTAAGTTAAAAATATTCATGAATTATTCAATTTAAGATAACAGAAATGAGAAATAAAAAAAAACAGGCAATAGAAAAATCACACAAAGGATATTTCTATTGCCTGAATCTTTTAGGATTAATTAATAACCCGGATTTTCAACTAATTTATTATTGTTGGCAATACGCCCCGGACCTATTGGCAGATAATACTGCGCAGGTTTGAATACCATTATACGACCGTCATCAGGTGCTATTTGTCTGACAAGATATTTGGCATTTAAAGGATCCTTGGCATAAGAGGCATAATCAAGGGTAAGCTCTAAGGTATGATAAGGATTACCGTTTAATAATGCTTCAGCTCTTCTCCATCTCCTCAGGTCCCAGTAACGGTGACTTTCAAAAGCCAGCTCAACCCAGCGCTCTTTACGGATTGATTCGCGGGTTATACTGGCCAGCGGTGGCAATTTAACCCTTGCACGAACCAGGTTAACATCTGCCAGTGCTTCACCTGCTTTTCCGAGTTCAAAAGCTGCTTCAGCGTTATTAAGAAGAACTTCTGCATAGCGGAAAAGGACCCAGTCAAAAGGTGAGGGCCATTGGTTGCCTCTCGTATATTTTAAGCAACCAAATGCTTTCCCCTGGCCTGTAGGTGCCACATTAATATCTTTATAAGTTCCTGATGTTAATGTTGTCCCTTCGAGGGTTAGAACTTTACTGTACATACGAACTGTGGTCGGTTTCCAGGTTGTTCCATCCAGAGTCTCAAAAGGTGTGTTTTCAGTGTAAATACTTGCGAAAAACCTTGGTTCCTTTTTGCCCCAGAGTGCCTGTGTAGTTGTCCATGTGTTGGGAATGACTAATGTCCCGTCAGTGCCATCTGCATTATCAAACTGATTTACAAATTCAAGATAGACGTTCGTGGCATTTCCTGCGGCCCATGGATGAACGCATCCCGGAGACTCAGTTAAATTCCAGATATTGCCTGGTCCTGTTCCTCCGAAACCAGATGCAGACCAGAAATTCTTGGCCATAATAACTTCAACATTAGCACTTTTAAAGAAAATATCCTGAAAATTTCTCACAAGATCAGCATTGTCGCTCTTTAAGGCAAGTTTGCCTGGATTGGCAGCACTATAGGTCATAAGGGCTTTTGAGGCATCGTATGATTTCTGATAGTACGAAGCAGACTGGGCAGCAGGAATTCCCACAACACCATTAAGCTGTAAAGAACCATACTGGGCAATACTCCCGGCATACAAGGCTGCCCTTGCTTTAAGTGCGAGACCGGCATTTTTCGTAGGCCTGCCAAATTCACTTGACGGGTAGGACTCAGGCAAGTCAGCGGCTATTGCATCAAGTTCAGAAATAACGAAATTATAAACTTCTTCTTCCTTATTTCTCGGAACAAACAGCTCGCCCAGCGGGTCATTTATATCCTGTGCTTTTGTAATTAAAGGTATACCTCCAAATAATTTCGCCATGTGGAAATAGGAAAATGCCCTAAGGAACCTTACCTCAGCTATTGAAGCCTTTTTGTTAGCATCATCAAGGGTAGCGGCCGGTAATTGCTGGAGTGCGTAGTTCATTATCCTGATGGCATTATAACCCCACCAGTTCAGATATGTACTCTCTTTATTAAAGTCTCCGAATTTGGGGACACCACCAAAGCCTACTCCACCGGTATCGTCTGAATACAGCGCCTCAGTTATCTGCCATGGAGCTCTGTTAATGTCATTCAAATCATAAGTCAAGAAATCCATTTTGGTGTAAATGCCATTTATATAGGTTCTTACAAGATCTTTGGATTTCCATACATCAAGGTCAGTAATAACATCAAGGGGTTTTTTATCCAGGATGTCTTTAGTGCAGGCAGAGAATGCCAACAACACCGTCAAAACGAGACAGACATGTTTTATTCTTTTCATAATTATTTATTTAAAAAAAGTTGAATTAAAACGTTATATTCAATCCCAAACTAAGGTTCTTTTGCAGAGGATAGGCGGAACCATTTCTTGCTGAAGGCTGGATGTTGTATACACTCGTAACATCTGACTCAGGATAATCATTTGTATGAGATTCTGCAGTTGTTGTTTCAGGGTCAATTCCGTACTTTTTCAACTTATCAAAAGTCAACAGATTTGTTCCGGCGAAATAAACACGCACGCTGCCAAGGCCTATTCTTTTTATCAATTCTGAAGGCAGGGTATAACCAATTGAAAGAACTTTTAAGCGAAGATAAGCTCCGTCTTTCAGGAAATAATCAGAATAAAAATTTTTCGTAGCAGAATTTGATCCAATTCTTGGTACCGCTGCATACTTGTTGTTATTTGCTGCACTCCATCTGTTATCATACAAAGCAGTGGAAGTATTTCCAAAAGTCGCCATATCGTTACTAAAATTCAGGTTGTTATATACAGAGTATCCAAAAGCACCCTGAAACAGCATTGACATATCAAAGTTTTTGTAAGTTGCATTAATATTGGCACCAAACATCCAGTGAGGGGTACCTCCGTTTCCAATAACAGTTTTATCCCTCCAGTCTATTATTTTATCACCATTCAAATCCTTCAACTTAATATCTCCCGGTGCTATTGTAGAGTTATTAGAGCCATCCTGGTTATAACCAAGACCATTAATTTCGGCCTGGGAAGTAAACAAACCATCAGATAAATACCCAAAAGTACGGTCTACAAAATTTCCTGTTTTTTTATCAATCCTGATATTATCCGGATCTGTGTAAGCGGGCTCATCATAATAATCCCACTTGGAACGCGAATATGAAATATTTGCGCTGGCGTCGAGTTTCACTGGCCCTAAATCCTGTTTAGTTCCAACCATTATCTCGAAACCCTTTGATGTCAGCTCATTAAGATTTTCCAGAGGTGCAACACTTCCAAATGTATTTGGGAGGGAAGAAACCCGTGTTCCGGGAATACCATTGCGGTCACGTTGGAACACATCTAAACTGCCATAAATTTTATCTTTGTTCATCCCAAAATCCAGACCGATGTTATATATCGTAAGTGCTTCCCAGCTAAGTAACGGGTTTGCCAATCCTTTTGAATTCAGGGCGATCTGTGTCGCACCACCGAAGGCCATACCCGTTCCATCGAAATTGTATCCTGAGAGGTACTGAAAATTACCAATTGCGTCATTTCCTGTTTTACTAAAACCTCCGCGAAGTTTTAAAACATTGATTGCCGGCATGTTATTTTTAATAAAATCTTCTTCAGCCAATCTCCATCCCAAAGAGATACTTGGGAAAGTGCCCCATCTTGAATCAGAAGGGAATTTAGCAGAAGCATCGCGCCTTAATGTGGCATCAATCAGGTATTTATTTTTATATGAATAGTTTAAACGGCCAACATAACTGGCACGGCCCATCTCTGTGGCATATCCGTTATTAGTCATTCCGGCTGTAGCCCCTCCAAATAAATAATCAAAATCAGGAGTTAAAAAATTGCCCCGTGATGCGCTTATGGTACTTGAACTATAATCAATTGTTTCATAAACGGCTAAGGCAGAAATATAATGATCCCCCAAAGTCCTTTCAAAATTTAAGGAGAACTGGCCTGTCATTTCCTGATACTGGGCGTCAGTATGCCGCAAACTTGTTGAGCCCATAGTTTGCATATAAATATATGTCTTGCTCGCATTGTTATACTTCCATATATCAGACTTACGGTTGAATGCCTTGTCAAAATTAAAGTCCTTGCGATAGACACCAAATGCCTTCAGCGACAAACCTTTTACGAAGGGAACGGTATAAACAAGGGTCATACTTCCTTTGATATTCGTTTTGTAATTGTCCTGGTACCCATCTCCGTTCCTGTAAGTCTCCGCTACCGGTTGCGTTGTACCTCCCGACCAGGCCCACTTTGTGCGGTCAGGTAAGAAAGCCGGAAATATAGGCAATGCACTCCATAAATCCTGGAAGAAATTACCGTTTTCCTGGCCACCTCTGACAGGGAATTTCCTGATACCCACTGAACTTGACAAATCCATCGAAGCGGTCAGGTTATCGGTGACTTTTGCATCAATGTTGGCCCTTACATTATACCTTTTGTAACTTCCGTCATTTGATTTAAAGAACGACTGCTGGTCTAACATACCAACGAAAGTGTAGTATTTAACCCGGTCGTTACCACCTGAAACGGAAAGATTATACTCCTTCATAGGTGACGTTTTTCTCGCAACTGCGTCATACCAGTCTGTGCTTGGAAAATCAGGATCGGTGCCGGCATAATACTTGTCAACATCTGACTGGGTATAAGGAGCCGAACCGGCCGCTCCGCGCTCGAGCCAGAATTCATTTGCCAACTCGGTAAATTGCCCTGAGCTTACAGGCTTAAGAAACCTTGTGTTTGACTGGCTGGTATAGGAAGTGTTAAAATTTATAACCGGTTTTCCCATAGTACCGCGTTTGGTATTTACCAGGATTACACCATTACCTGCCCGTGCGCCATAAATGGCAGCCGAAGCATCTTTAAGAATCGTAACAGATTCAATCTCAGTAGGATTAAGCCTGTTAAAATCTCCCTCAACGCCATCAATTATAACAAGGGGACTACCAAAACCCCTGATGGTAAGGACCGCATTGTCAAGACCAGGAGCTCCCTGACCTTGTTTTGATATCAAACCTGGCAACCTGCCGGCAAGGGTTTGGGACGCACTTGCAAGTGGGGCCTTAACCAACTCAGCTGCTTTTACAGTTGCAATTGATCCGGTTAAATTTGATTTCTTTTGTGTACCATACCCAACGATAATTACTTCATCCAACCCGGTTTTAGACTCGGTCATCACAAGATTGATCTGGGTCTTTGATCCGAAAGTGATTTCCTGTGTGTCCATTCCAACAAATGAGAATGATAAAACAGTTGCTCCTGCAGGTATTGAAATAGAGTATTTACCATCAATATCTGTAGTAGTTCCCTGGGTTGTTCCTTTAATTACAACGCTGACACCCGGAAGTGATGCCCCGCTTGAGTCCGTAACCTTACCGGAAATTCTTTTTTGCTGCTGATCTGCTTTAGTTGCAGCGTTTTCAGCCATTAACATGATTTGCCGGTTCTTTACAACATATTTAATATTGAAATTTTCCAGGATTTTATCGAGAACATTTTCAATTTTACTGTCAGTAACATCGATATCAATTTTTTGTTCTACGTCTATCACTTTAGAGCTATAAACAAAAAAGAATTCACTTTGATTTTCAATGGCCTGCAGGGCAGTTTGTAAGGTAGCATTCTTCAGATGGAGACTTAACAAGGCATTTTGTGAGTAGGTATCACTTGCAGATACTTTTAGAAATGTCCCCATTACCAGGAAGATAACAAGAGTTAATATTCCGAAGTTTTTTTTCGAACAAACCTCAAAATAATTGTAATAATTTTTAATATTGAGTTTTTTCATTAATTTTACGATTTATGACGTTTATAACTAAATCGCATTAGTCCAAGATAATAATTTGGCATTAATGCTCTTGAATTGCAGCAGGGAGGTCGTGTCAGGACTTTCCTGCTGTCTTTTTAGGAGTAATTATTATGCAGCTATTTCATAGGCAGATTGTTTAAAAGTTTAACGTTATAACTATAATGATCTTTTCATACCCAGGAGAATATTTAGTCTCGGGTATTGTTTATTATTGATTGAGGAGTCCGGATTTAGGTTGTCAGAATTGTGGTCAATTTCCCTCGGGAATTGTTTATCGTTGATAGATGGGAACTTTGTGATTTCATAAGTGATTGGACTTACAGAAGCCAACATTTTCATCACTTCGTCAACTGGTTCGTCAAGGAACGTGGCTGTAAATTTCAATTTTAAAAGATCATTATTATTTATTCCGAATTCAACATCGTATTTTCTTCCGATTCTTCTCAGAACTTCCTCTAACGGGGCATCAATAAACCGAAGTCTGTTCTCTTTCCAGGAAGAATATGTGTCAATTGGAACATCACGTATCTCAACCTTATTAGTACTTGCAGAATAAACAACCTGTTGTCCCGATTTCAAACTTAATGGCTCCCTCCCTTCAATTGAAACCGTGATCTTTCCCTGTTCAAGTGTTGCCTCTACACGATCTTCATCTTCGAATGAACAGATATTAAAGCGGGTACCTGTTGCACACACTTCCATACCGTTTAACTTTACAACAAATGGTTTGTCAGGATTTGTCCTGACATTAAAGAAGGCCTCTCCGGTGAATTTTACTTTCCGGCTGTTCAAATTGTATTCATTATCATATTGTAATGTACTGCCTGAGTTTAAAATTATTTCAGTTGAATCAGATAAAAAGAGGTGAGCCTTTTCCCTTTCATGTGTGGCAATACTCGTTGAGACGACTGTAGTATGCTGTAAAGATGATTTGGTTCCAATCCAGTAACTTATACCTCCGATTACAAAAACGAAAGCCAGGGTTGCAGCAGCAACCAACAAGCTGAAATTATTCCTGTTTCGTAAAAACAAATACCTGCCCTGCTTTTTCCCGAATCCAAGTTTCGAGGAAAAATCAGTCCATGCAACGTCAGTATTATAAACTTTGCGTTTCAAATACACGTTTGTCTCTTGCCACAACTCATTTTCCTCATTAAATAAGTGACGGTTTCCAGGATCACCCTCAAGCCATGATTTTAACACAACCATCTCATTATCTGAGATTTCTCTGGCAAAAAGCTTAATTAAAAGATTATGATAATCTATTTTTTCTTCAGTATACATACTATGCAACACAAAATAGAGGTTATTTACTTAATTGTCTTAACTATTTAATTTAATACAAGAAAGAACCCGGTTACCCTTATGAGTTCTTTTTTTATATTACAATATAGAATCTGTTTACCCTTATGCTTTTTTTTAGATTTTGCAAAATAGATTTTGCTCATCTTTATTACTTGTTATACTCAATACAAAATTGAACCCTTTTACCCTTATGTCTTCTTATTAATTAATGAAAATTAATTAATTTCTACAAAAGATCAGGGTCAATAATACGACAACTAATAATTCCCTTTATACATTTTACCTAATTGATTACCTTTGCCGCAACTTTTTACAAAACAAAACAATTCGGCCCTCTTATAGGGGTCAAATGGTTCAATCTTGTATTAACTATTGTAATTATTACGAAACCCAAAATATATTAACCTTGAACAATAACCCTGATTTTTCACTTTTAAGGATGGAGGGAATTTTTAAGACTTTCCCTGGTGTGATTGCACTGAATAACGTTCATCTGGAAGTCGGATATGGTAAGGTGCTTGCCTTAATGGGTGAGAATGGGGCTGGCAAGTCAACCTTAATGAAAATACTTACGGGTATTATTCAACCTGATAATGGCAGGATTATTTTTGAAGGGAAAGAAATTAAAATCTTAAATCCAAAGTCTGCTTTATCAGCAGGTATTGTAATGATTCACCAGGAATTAAGCCCGATTCCGGAAATGACAATTGCGGAAAATATCCTTCTTGGGAGGGAGCCGGCATTTAAAATCCCGGGAATTGTGAACAGGAAAAAGCTCAGACAAACTGCCATAGAATTACTTGGGCTGATGGATCTTTCGATTGATCCGGATACAAAAATGAAGGAACTGAGCATTTCTGAAATGCAGATGGTTGAAATAGTCAAAGCTCTCTCGTATAATGCCCGTCTGATAATCATGGACGAACCAACTTCAGCGATCTCGGATAAAGAAGTTGAAAAGTTGTTTGAAGTCATTGTTAAGTTAAAAGAGAAAAATATTTCCATAATATACATATCCCATAAAATAGAAGAGATATACAGGATTGCAGACGACATTACCATTCTGCGCGATGGAGAATATATTGATACACATCCCGCTAATGCTTTGCAATACGACGATTTAATTAAATTTATGGTTGGCCGTGAACTGAAAGAAATTTTTCCCAAAGAGGATATTGAATTAAAAGAGACTGTTTTTGAGATTAAGGGTTTCAACAAAGCGGGTAAATTCTCTGATATTAACTTTTTATTGAATAAACATGAGATTCTGGGAATAGCAGGCCTGATGGGATCTGGCAGGACTGAACTGGCTGAAGCTGTTTTTGGACTCGATAATCCTGATTCAGGTACTCTGTTAATTAACGGCAAGGCAACAAAAATCCGCAGTCCAAAGGATGCAATCGCTAACGGAATTGGTTTTATTCCTGAGGACAGGAAACTAAAAGGATTAATACTTTGCAGATCAGTAATGGAAAATATTTCACTTGCTTATCTCGATAATTTCTGCAAATTTGGTGGCATCATTAATCTTGAAGAGGAGAGAAATGAATCGAAACGGCAGGTTCAGGACCTAAGGATTAAAACATCCTCAATACAGCAGGTTACCGAAAGGTTAAGTGGTGGCAACCAGCAAAAGGTGGTATTATCAAAATGGTTGATTGGGAGTGCGAAAATACTCATATTTGATGAACCTACCCGTGGAATTGACATTAATGCAAAAGCTGAAATCTATAAGCTGATGACAAACTTTTTAAAACAGGGCAAAGCAATTGTCATGATCTCATCCGAATTACCTGAATTAATAGGAATGTGTGATAGAATACTGGTATTTCATAAAGGGACAATTTCAGGAGAATTTGAACGAAAAGATTTTAATCAGGAGAGAATTTTAAAAGCGGCAATGGGGGAAGTGATATCAATCTGAAATAATGCAACATTATTTCAGATTTACTACTTAAATTAATAACTAATGCATATGAAAAAACTAATTGGGAGCCATATAGTATTATTGTTTTGTTTAATTTTAATTGTTTGCAAGGTTAGTGCCCAGGGCATAGAAACGCTTGATAATGAAAATTTTAAACTTTCTGTGGATACAAAAACCGGAGCCATCTCTTCTTTATTGGTTAAGAAGAATAATTGCGACCTGATCAGCGAAAAAAAACTTGAGGCAAATTTCAGAATATGCCTGCCGCTGAAAGAATATGCATGCAATTACATCGAAGGAATGGAACAGAAACCAGCGTCCGTTACTAAAAAAAATGATGCTATTACTGTGGTTTTCTCAGGAATGAAATCCCCAAAAGGAAATTTTCCGGTAGATTTAACCTATACTATCAGACTGAATGAGGATTATGTCTCTTTTAGTTCAAAACTCACCAATAATGACACTAACCCTATTTCGGAATTTTGGTTTCCCCGTATTGGAGGTATTAAAGATTTCGGTGAAAACCGGGAAGCAATGCTGACCATTCCGGATTACACAAACAGTAATCGTCAGGTCAGTTTATTCAGGTATTACCCGGGAGGAAGGGGTTTGGGGGCAGAAGCTGCGGAATGGTCATTGGATTACCCTGGAATGCCGATGCCCTGGTGGGACCTCTATGATGCTAAAAACAACGTTGGATTATATCTTGGGTACCACGATCCCATTTGCCGCTACAGCACATGGCATACATATCTTTTACCAAATGTGAGCGGGGAAAGTGATACATGGCTCAATAAAGAGCAGGCAGCCGGCCAACCTGTCGGACTGGTGTTTTCACATGTAAGATACCCTTTCATAAAATCAGGAGAGTCCATTGAATCAGGTGAATTTATTATTCGTGTACATGAAGGCGACTGGCATAATGGTTCGCAATTCTACAGAAAATGGTTCCTGTCTCACTTCCCGTTTGACAAGACAAAAAGCTGGCTGCGCAGGGAAAGTTCATGGTTTACATCAATTATTTATCAGCCTGAGGACCGTATAGTTACTGATTTTAAAGGATATAACCAATGGACTAAAGATGCAAAAGAATATGGCATTAATTGTTATGAACTTATCGGGTGGAATAACGGAGGTCTCGAAAGAAACTATCCTTTGTACGAACCGGAGAAAAAAATAGGAGGACATTCAGAATTTAAGAAATTGCTGGATTCAATTAATAGCAGGGGAGGCCACTGTCTCGTTTTCAATAATTATAATATTCTCGATAAAAGTACAGACTGGTATAAGAAGGAGCTAAATAAATATATGGCCCAGGACGAATTTGGGAACCAGGCTATTTGGATGGGATGGGGTGAAAGCACTTTATTGGCCCGACGGTCATTAAATGTTCGTTATCACGTTCGCTCATCTGTCACCCCAAGGATTGAAGAAATTCTGGAAGGATATTTTCTGCAACTCGTTAAAGACGGAGCATCGGGATTTCAGATTGACAAGGTTTGTGTAGGATCAGCACTTGATTTTAATCCGTTGAATACATTAAAACCAGATGTGGCTCTTTGTGAAGGCCTTGTCCAGGCTATTGACCGGCTCTATAAAAAATGTCAGGCGATTAATCCTGGTTTCCGCATCGCCTCAGAATCGGGATTGGATAGATTGCTTCCATATTTTGATATTGGTTACCGCTGTTCATCCGGATATGATATCTCCACCTTGCATTATGTTTTTCCCGAATGGACATCATGTCAGCATATCTGGAAACCAAGGGACTTTAGGGGTGTGAATGGCGCGGTATTGACCGGATCGGTAATCGTTGTTGAGCCTGACAGCTATCAGGGAACGCTTAAACAACCTGTTTACAGTGATTTAGCTATGTATATCAAAGAAATTGGAAGAATAAGAAAGCTTTTGGCTGACGATATCTTCAATGATAACTACTACGACAATCAATGTGCGAAAATTTATGAATACAACCCAAGCTATGATAGCGCAATGTTTAACGGGGTGAAGAATTCCAGCTCCGGCGATAAGGATAAGGTTATTAAGGATAGTATTGCGTATCATAAATTAAAATCACCGGTTGTATTGCATTATAAGGTTCATGGAAACCTGACGACTGATAAACAAACCATTGTTGTTGCTAACGATTCTGATGAAGCCAAACAATACAAATGGGAATTTACTAACAGAAAAGTTCATCAGGTAATTCTGTATGCTCCGTTTGAAGCCCCTAAAACAGTTAATTCAGGCGACGTTTTAACTATAAAAGGAAGCGGGTTACATATTCTTGTAGAAAAATAATGGTTGCTTTTCAGGACAAAGTAAATGGAATTATTGGTTGTCGTATTCCTGACTCTCATCTTTTGTTTACAATGATTTCTGTGAATAGCTGAATCATTAAATAAATATTTGTAGAAATAATATGACATTATTTCATTTTTACCACTTAATATTATTTGAATGATGAAGAATTGGGAAGGTTTGTTAAGTAAAATGATTATACTCATAATATCTATGGGTTGTGGAAGCCTCTATTCACAACAATTTGCATCGTTGGCTTCACTGAATACAATTAATACTGTCCCATTTCTTAACAAACAGCAGGATGAGAATTATTTTATCGGTAACGGAATACTCGGAGGGGGAGGAGATGGGAAAGGTGACTGGAATTTTCTTATCGGACCGGATTACACTTCCCCCAACTTTTTAACTTCCGAAATCGTAACAATTATCCTGAACGGAGAACAGAAAGACTTATGTTTTTCTATGCACAGGGTAAGATCTGCAGGTATCTATTATGGTAAAGTAATTTTTGATAAGGCTATTATTCATCTCTTTGACTATGCTGTTCCAGATAAACCATTGATCATAAGGCAATTTATTATTGAGAACAGCTCAGCTACCCAACCTTTAACAGTTCAGTTAAAAGCTGAAATCATTAAAGGGAAAGGGATTGCCGAAAATCTGGTTGGAAACAGCAGTGCAGTGCTACTTAAAGCTGATACTGCGACCCCTCTTTTTGGCAATGGCGACGGAGGATACTGGAAGGAGAGTTTTTCATTAATTTCATTCAATACGAAAAGTACCTGCTTAATTAACAATGGCATTACAATTCTTTCAACCGGGAAAGTTTCTATCCCAGCCGGGCAAAATAAACAAATTGCCCTGGTTCATTTCCTTTTTGATGATAATAAAAACTCAGTTGACAAGAATTTAGGCAGGATAAAATCGCTTGATTTAAAAGATAACTTTGATAAAACCGTATCCGATTGGCAATCATGGATTGATAAAGGAAAAAAATTTAGTGGTGCAGATATAAGGGTTCAGGATATCCTTGAGTCAATGCTGGTTGGAATCAGGATGCAGCAAAACAGGTGCGGAGGGTTTATTGCAGGTACAAGAAAGTATGCGTTTTCATACATCCGCGACTCTCATGGGGCCTGCAAAGGGCTGCTGGCTTGCGGACACACCGAAGAAGTGAAAAGATATCTAATGGTGACCGCCCATAAGTTCCGTGTATTCAAAAAGATCCCGAACTCAGTCCAGATGGGGGCCGACAAATTTTCACACGCAGACGGTAATCAATATGCAGAAAGTCCTGCTTATGTACTGTTGTTGGCAAAAGAATATTATGAAGCTACAAAAGACTTTGGATTTTTAAAAAGCATGGATGATTTATTGACCTATGCCATAGATATTCAGGTAGAATATGCAAAAAATAATGATTGGCTGCTCCCATTTAATGGTGATGAGACAGAACAGTATTGCCTGAAGGAGGACGGAAAGGAATATGGTGGTTTTCCCGCACTTACAGGTTTTAGCAAGGATCAGTGGTCAGTATCGTCTGTTTCAGCCTGCATTGCATCATTAGATTTTTACATTGGTTATTTGAGATTGAAGAAATGTGACAGTTTCATAAATGATTATCAACAGGCTCTCAATTTAATGAAGGAATCGGCGATTAAACATTTCTATCGAAGCGATCTGGGAGGTCTTCAATGGGCTCAGAAAAAAGATGGTACTTTCTATCCCTATAATGTTACCAACTTTGTTTTAATGCCAGCCTGGTTTGGCATTGCACTGAAAGAAAACGCTGAGAAAACTGCCGTTGAAAAAGTACTCACAACTGCAAATCCCCAATCGGGATTTATTGCTAATGCTCCCAGGGATGTGGAAGGGTTCTGCGGCCACTCACTTGCATATCTGTTATATGATTTGACCCGGCTCAATATGCCTCAGAAAGATGCTGTCTTTAACACTTTGATCAATAGCAGCATTATTCAAAGGTATGGCATGGTGAACGAATACTATGGGCCAAACGGAATCCCGAATCCACATAATTTGCGGGTCTTTGAAAGCGGAATCGTAATAGATGCTATCGTCAACTACTTAAAAAATAAATCAATACAGGACTCGCTTTTAAGCAATTTAATGAAAGACAAATTACCGGCCCTGCGATTTACAGGCGATGCAACTGCTGGGTTATATACAAGGGAAATTGAGGAATCTTTTAGGGGGGTATTAAAACACAATTTTATTAGTGTACCCACAACCGATTATCCGTTAGGATTTGTAAGGGCGTCACCTGAACCGCAGGGATGGAACACCACATTCTGGACCCGTGATGGTGGTACGTTTCTTAGGGAATTGACTCATTGGGGCATGCTTGAACATGCTTCAGCGGAAGTGGATTGTTTAATCCAACTTGTAGAAAAAAATGAGGAAGGTTATTATTCTTTTCCGGAATACTTTCAAAAATCAGCAAAAGCACATGGGAAAGAGCTGGATGGTACTTCAGCAATTGTTATTGGGATGGTTGACCTTTGGAGAGCCCTTCCCCCAAATTCTCCAACACGGAATAAAATATACTCTTTTCTTCATGGTAATGAATCTCCCTTACAATACATCCGTTTTAGGCTTGATAAAGCACCTTTATTGGAGGGTGAAGGCGAATTTGGTCCGGGTTGTTGCCTTAAGGGAACTGCCATTAACGTGGTACAAAACAATCTTTGCAGATTAGCATTGCTGGCTGGCTCAGAAATTGAAAAGGCCAACAAAGATTTTAAAGCTGCTTCAGTTTATACCGCAGACGCAGAAAAAATTAAAAGCAATATGCTACGATACCTGGTGGCAAAGGATAATACCTGGATCTGGTGTGTAAACCCTGTTACCCTAAAACCCGATTCTGCTGTAATCAATGATCCGATAAACAAGGGAGCAGGCCTGATAAATGGCGTTGCCTGCATGAATTCTGATGTGTTGGGACTCACTCCAATGAAGGAAGATAGTGTGATAAATAATTATAGTTTGAAGACTTTTAATAAGCTTTATAATACGCCATTAAGAAAAGAACAATTTGACAAGTATGGATTGTGGCCGCAGTTCGACCTGTACAGGGCAGGTCTTTCCTCGGGCCCCTCGTACGGCGACGGATATGCTTTACAGACCATGCTTTTATATGACAAAATGGATATGGCAGATAAATCAGTTGGCTGGATTGCCAATTCCACTTATCACCCGGTTAAAGAATATAAGATTGACAGAAGCTCACCTTACTATTTTTATGAACGCTCATATTCTCCGGATGCAGTTGGTAAAGTGGATTTGGATGCTGGCTGTGGTGCATTGAATCTGGTTAATGTGACTGAACAACTGAAAGTGGCCAGGCTAATCGTCGGTGTAGATGATAAGAATCCTGATGAATTGAGGTTAATTCCACGGGTACCCCCATCCTGGAATGGATATAATGCAACTGACTGGCCAATTATAACCAGGGATGGTATTGCGGGTGCAGATATTTCCTATTATAAAGATGGTAATAAAATCAATTTTAAAATTACAATTAAAGGGAACAACAAATTTAAAAGTATAGCGTTGAGACTACCTTGTAAAGGTGGATGGAAATGGTTTTACAAGAAGAATTCTTCAACCTTTAATGTTTTATCTGATAATTGAATTTGCTTATGTAATGTGAAATAATGACCAATATTAATAAACAGACAGTTGAATAAATTTTTATCAAATCAAATTCTATATATTTAAATATTATGATTAATAATTACACGGTAAAAAGATACCTTTCCCTTTATGGGCTTTATTTTGCTTTTGCATTACTGATTATTGTAATGGCTGTTTTATCGCCTTCATTTCTAAAACCAACCAATATTATTAATATTTTACGTCAAACCTCCATAAATGGTATAATTGCTGTTGGTATGACCATGGTAATTCTTACCGGCGGTATTGACTTATCTGTTGGATCAGTTCTGGCGTTATCAGCAGTCATTGCTACCTCTTTTGCCCATCCCGGAGAACATAGTCTGATTGTCCCGATATTTGTCGGTTCATTTGTTGGTTTAACCTGCGGTTTTCTTAATGGATTCATCATAGCCTGGAATAAAATAGCTCCATTTATTGTAACTCTGGCAATGATGACAATTGCAAGGGGCCTCGCATTAGTTTACACAAATGGCAGACCAGTAATCGAGCTGACTGATTTATATAATAAAATTGGCAGCGGGTATTTATTTGGGGTGCCGATACCGGTAATAATTTTTATTCTGATAGTGCTGGCAGGATTGTTCCTGTTAAAATATACGAAATTCGGAAGGTACATTTATGCAACCGGTGGTAATGAAATGGCTGCAAAAATTTCCGGAGTTAACACCAAAAAGGTAATTATCTGGGTTTATTCGCTCACAGGATTGCTTTCGGGCCTGGCTGGGATTGTTTTATCGGCAAGGGTTATGTCAGCTTCTCCTGCAACCGGCCAGGGATATGAGCTTGATGCCATTGCAGCGGTAGTCATAGGGGGTACAAAACTGACCGGAGGAGTGGGAAGTATTGCTGGGACTGTTATTGGCGCATTAATAATCGGAGTGATGAATAATGGATTGGATTTGCTGAATATATCCTCTTACTGGCAGCTGTTTGTTAAAGGTATAATAATACTATTGGCGGTTATTCTGGACAAAAAGAAGTAAAGCTTAATAAACTGCATCTATAAAGCTTTACAGATATTTAAGCTAAGTTTTAATAGAATTATTGATATTATGATTTCATATTTGATCAGAAACAAATGTTTTTTACTGATACTTTTGGTTACCCTTGTAAGGGTCAGCACGAATGCACAAAAGGATGTACCAAATGCAAAGGAAGGCACAGAATTAAAAATTGCTTTGCTTCAGATTCCTTCCAGGTCAGATCAGATGTGGAATTTGAATGAAGGAGAAAAATATTGCCGTAAAGCTAAAATCCTTGGTGCCGACATTGCCTTATTTCCGGAAATGGTGAATATTGGTTATAAGAGTGTTGATTTTAACGATCCTCACGGCTTGGAGAAATGGAAAGGTATGGGTGTTAGCCGGAATAGTGACTTTGTAAAACATTTTCAGAAATTGGCAAAAGAACTGGAAATGGCAATTGTAATTACATATCTTGAAAAAAAAGACAGCCTTCCAAAGAACACAGCCTCCTTAATAGACAGGCACGGAAATATAGTGCTGACATACTCCAAAGTTCATACAACTGATTTTATTCCAATGGAAACAGCCCTTACGCCAGGTAATGATTTTTATGTGAAAGGTCTTGATACGAAAATTGGAACTGTGAAAGTTGGGATTATGATCTGCTATGACAGGGAATTCCCTGAAAGTGCAAGAATTCTGATGTTGAAAGGTGCTGAAGTGATATTAACGCCTAATGCATGTGGTCTGGGTCCTTTACATTTGATGCAGTTTCAGGTTCGGGCCTGGGAGAACGTCGTGGTAACCGCCATGACAAATTATGCAGGTACAACCGGCGCTAAGGATGGACTTAATGGCAGATCATGTGCGTTTTCAGCCGATGGCTCCAAAATTATTATTGCCGATGATAAGGAAGGCGTTTATATTGCTACTATTAATGTGCAGGATACGAGAAAAAGTCGCAGAGGTACGATCTGGGGAAATGCTTACCGCCGGCCCCATAGGTATAGTGAATTAATATCACCCGAAGTTCAGGAACCTTTTAAACGGAAAAACGGCTTTCAAAAGGAATTTATAAGATCGGAGCGTTAGTCTCACGGACTAATCAGACTGATTTTTTGTTGATATGAATATTAAAATATTGTATATGAGTAAGATAATAGTTAATAATTATCACCGGATATTTATTTTATCACTCCTGGTGACCGGTTTTCTAACTTCCTGTGACGTTAGCCGGAAATATACTGAAGAAGCTTCGAAAAAATGGGAAAAGGATATTCTCAGATTTGAACAGCAGGACAGAACAGAAAAAGACCCCGACAATGCCATTCTCTTTGTTGGAAGTTCAAGTATAAGGTTGTGGTCAACCATAAAGGAAGATGTTGCTCCTTACCCGGTGATTCAGCGCGGGTTCGGTGGTTCGAATTTCTCAGATCTGGCTATTTACTCTAAACGGATAGTGTATCCGCATAAATTCCGTGGGCTGGTTATTTTTGAGGCAAACGATATCACAGGAGGGGCAAATGATAAGTCTCCCGTTGAGGTCGTTAAATTGTTTCGTAAAATTGTAAGAACTGTAAGAATTAAATATCCTGAGCAACCAGTATTTCTTGTTGGAATTACGCCAACAGAGAGCCGGTGGAAAGTTTGGCCAATAATAAAACAGACTAATCAAATGTTGAAGGAATCGTGTAGTTCTTTGCACAATACCTTTTTTATTGAAACAGCACCGGCCTATCTGAATGAAAATGGTGAACCAAGGAAGGAACTTTTCATAAAGGATATGCTTCATCAGAATCACGATGGATATATAATCTGGGGAAACCTGATCAGGAAAGAATTAGATGAAGTATTGCAGCCTCAGAATAAAAATTAGCGAAATGTAAAAATGCGTTACCGGCTTTTTTCGTTTAAGAGTCAGATAACGCTCTGAGAAAGGCTATATTTGCCTCCTTAAATAAATTTTTAACCAATTTACTGCTATGAATACCTGGTTCGAATGCACTGCAAAATACAATAAGATGGATGAGACCGGTCACGAAAAGAAGGCCAGTGAGACATATTTGCTTGATGCAATTTCATTTACAGAGGCTGAAAGTCGTATTTTCAAGGAACTTCAGACAATGGTAAGCGGAGAGTTTATAGTGACTAAAATTGCAAAAACGCGAATATCTGAAATCATTCCTTCTGAAAAAGGGGATCGCTGGTACAGGGCAAGAGTGGCGTTTATTACAATTGACGAAGAAAATGGAAAGGAGAAAAGGGTTGTACAGTCAGTTTTAGTTTTTTCGGAAAGCATTAAAGAGGCATTTGATCAGATTATTGAATCTATGCATGGGATGATGGCTGACTTTGAAATTATTGGGATAAATGAGAGCAATATTGTTGATGTTTTTCCCTACAAGGGCGAAAATAATAACGTGCCGGATCATCTTAAACCATTGGAATCGCTCCTTTTAGAATCTGAACAAGCGGATGAACCTGATTTCTCCGGAAATCCATCTGATCCTGATTTGAACGACTACATTTACCCTGTCTGAAAAGTTCAGTTAAACATAAATCTCGAATGAACATTATTGTCTGGTTTGATGTTATAACTGGTAATTCATAAAAATTCATGTTAAACTAATTTTAAAAATAATTTTATGGGCACTTTAGTTGGGAAAAAAGCTCCTGCATTTAAAGCAAAAGCTGTGATTAACGGCAAGGATATTGTTGATAATTATTCTCTTGAACAGTTTATTGGAGAGAAATTTGTTGTGTTTTTCTTTTATCCGATGGATTTTACTTTTGTTTGTCCGACTGAGCTCTTAGCTTTTCAGGAAAAACTGACTGAGTTTGAGAAACGTGAGACAGTAGTTGTTGCATGTTCTGTTGACTCAAAGTATTCTCACTGGGCGTGGCTAAATACTGAAAAGAAGAATGGTGGGATTAAGGGTGTAACTTATCCCCTTGTAGCAGATCTTTCAAAAACCATCGCTGAGAATTATGGCGTTCTTGCCGGAGAGTATGATATTGACGAGGACGGAAATTCTGTCTTCATTGGCGATCCGTATGCCTATCGTGGTCTTTTCCTGATCGATAAAAAGGGTGTAGTTCGTCATCAACTGGTAAATGATGCTCCTCTTGGCAGGAATGTAGATGAAACCTTACGAATCGTTGATGCACTTAGACATTTTGAAGAATATGGTGAAGTTTGTCCGGCTAACTGGCAGGAAGGAAAAGATGCCCTGAAGGAGACAGCTGCAAGTGTGGCAGATTATCTGTCAAAACACTAAAATACTTATCATCCATTCTTTTATATAACTCATAAAATACTCAATAAATGAAAATCAACCGTTACGAAGATATTTCCCAGATTGACCGTGAAGCAAGACGTGATTATATAGATCGTCATTCTGCGTTTATTCATTGTGACAGTCAGGCCTTAGCAGGAGAAAAATTCAAAGTTAAAATTAAGGTTGGCGATGAGTATAAACATCCTGATGATTTCGATCATTATATTAGCTGGGTTCAGTTATGGGATGGTGAACGGATGGTTGCAGAATCTTCATATCTTGCCGGGTCGCAGGGTGGTGCTCCCGGTCAGTTTGAGGTCGATTTTTATATCGTCCCAACTAAAACAATGATACTCACCGCACTTGCCTATTGTACAAAGCATGGTCTGTGGCAAAGTGATATCAAGACTGTTAATGTTTAACTTTAATTAACCTTGATTAATTGAAGTTAAAGGTTCTCGGGTGTACATTTGTACTGTTGCTTAAGAGCAGGTTTTTTCATAGGATTTAAGTTAGTTAGGTTAGGTTAGAAGAGGGTGTCGTTTAACGCCCTCTTTTTACGTTATTGTCCGGCAATTGCTCGCATTCTTCGTTAAAACTCACCTTCTTACGGTGATCAGGTTGATTCAAAATATAAATTATTGTACTCTATCTTCGTGCAAATAGAAGGTAAATAAGGTTGAAATAGATAATATTACCCTCAAAGATCTTTTGTAACTTAAAAATTTCGCGCAAATGACGCAAAGTAACGCAAAGGTTTACTCTATGTCCTTAGCACCTTGGCGAGAAACTTTTAAAGTCATTCGTTTCTGGGCCGTATATTTCACATACTGAGGGATTACTAAGGTTATTTGAATAAAAATAAGGGTTTGTCATAAAGCAGCCACCAATTCGTATATGGGAAAATTATGCCCCAACAAATTGAATTGAACGGAGCTACTTGAATAAATCATCTTCCCTGACAATCATTACAATTGATGAATGTGAAAGAATAATGTATTTTTCTCCCTTAAACTCAACCTCAAATCCACTTTTACCAAGGTAAACAGCAAGATCTCCAATTTTGGCCTGCAGCGGAACATATCTCACCGGTTCATGCTTCTCTTTCCATGACTCTTCTTCCTCGTTTATTACCGGAATCGGGAACCCGGGCCCGACTTTAATAACATATCCGGCCTGAATATTTTCTTTTTCAACGGCTGCCGGGGGAAGATACAAACCGGATATGGTCTGAAGGTTAGGATTCTTAGGTTTAACCAGCACTTTGTCTCCTACCATAACGATCTTTTCAAGATCCTTCTCATTAAAATTCAAGGTCATAATTGTATTTTCATTCTCCCGATTATCAAATTATTAAAAGCTATTTGATCATTTCCACACTTCGTTTGACAAAATTATTCAGTGCTTCACCACGTAACATGTTATTGGCCAATAGCGCAAGATCTACCAGTTGTTTTGCCAGCTCATTATCAGTTCCAAAAGTTTCAAGCTTTTTGCGTTTATATTCTTCAAGCTCCGAAATTTTATTTTCAGTCTCTCTTAAAAGGTCCTTTTCCTCCTGCGGAATTTCGTCATCTTTCTTCCCCTCTTTGAGTTTTTTAAGAGATTCTTTCTCCATTTTATATTTTGAAATTTCCTTCAGGGTTGGAGTCAGTTCATCTGCCAGCTTCTGCTGTTTTTCATCAATTACCCTTTTGACAAGGGGGTGCGCAATGTTAACTACCAAATTGAAACTGTCAGGAAGATCTCCGTAAAAGCTCATCCCTGCCTGCATTTTTGACATATCCTTCATACGGCGCATAAACTCATTCTGGGTTACTATCATGGGTGATCCATCCGCTCCGAGATCCTGAAAGTCAATAATAAACTGACCACGGTCTTTTGGAGTAATAGCTTGAAATATAGGACTTAAATCGTTTTTCTCATCTAAAGATAAGTTACTTTCAGTGCTGTTCTCTTCCGCGATAAGTTTATCTGCAACATCAGCATCAACTCTGACAAAGTGCTTCTGAGGAAATTTTTGTTCGAAATGGTTCAGCAAAGGAGTTGCCAATACATCATTCATCAAAAGCACATCGTAACCCTTTGCTTTGGCAGCTTCAATAAAACTGTATTGTTCTTCCTTATTGGTCGCATACAGGTAAACAAGCTTCTTGTTCTTGTCGGTTTGGTTTGGGCTGATTATATTTTCGTACTCTTCCCATGTAAAATTCTTCCCGTCAGTATTCTGGAAAACATAAAATTTTAAAGCTTTTTCATAAAACTTGTCATCCGTCAGCATTCCGTATTCAATAAAGAGTTTCAGATCGTTCCACTTTTCTTCAAATTCCGTCCTTTTTTCTTTGAAAATATCAGCTAAACGGTCAGCTACTTTTTTAGTTATATGTCCGCTGATCTTTTTAACATTCGAATCGTTTTGCAGATATGAGCGTGAAACATTTAAAGGAATATCAGGTGAATCGAGTACACCATGAAGCAGGGTCAGAAACTCCGGTACGATTCCTTCAACTGAATCTGTAACAAATACCTGGTTACAATATAGCTGGATTTTATTCTTCTGAACCTCAAAGTTATTTTTAAGTTTTGGAAAATACAGAATCCCGGTAAGGTTGAACGGGTAATCGACATTCAGATGGATATGGAATAACGGTTCGTCGCCGTATGGGTAAAGTTTATGGTAAAAACTGGTATAATCTTCATCTGTCAGATCTACGGGTTTCCTGGTCCAGGTTGGAACTGTATCGTTGATTTGGTTGTCCTCAGCAGTATCCTCATATTTACCATCCTTCCACTCCTTTTTCTTCCCGAAAACGACCGGAACGGGTAAAAATTTACAGTACTTGTTCAGTAATTCCCCGATACGGTTTTCTTCAAGAAATTCAACAGAATCAGAATTGAGATGCATTACTATTTCAGTACCAACTTCTGTTTTTTCAGCATCTTCAATTACATATTCCGGTGACCCGTCACATATCCACCGAACAGGTACGGAATCTTCAATATATGACCTGGTGATAATTTCAACTTCTTCCGAGACCATAAACGAAGAGTAGAATCCCAAACCAAAATGACCGATGATGGCGTTGGAATCGTTTTTATATTTCTCCAGAAACTCGTTGGCTCCCGAAAATGCAATTTGATTAATAAATTTTTCAATCTCTTCAGACGTCATTCCTATACCGCTGTCTGTGACTGTGATTGTTTTTGCCTCTTTATTAATACTAACATAAATTTTCAAATTCTCAATACTTCCTTTGTATTTACCTGCTGAGGCGAGGGTTTTGAGCTTCTGGGTAGCGTCAACTGCATTTGAAATTATTTCACGAAGGAATATATCGTGATCGGAATAGAGGAATTTTTTGATTATTGGAAACAGATTGTCACTTGTTACACCAATTTTACCTTTCATAACCTATGTTTTATGTTTAAATGTTTTATTTTTTTCAATCCTAAGTCAAAGCTTATGCCAAAACAATTTTACTGCCTTAGTGGCAGAAATATAATTATTTTCTGTCCGGAATAAGACAAAATTGCACGGTTAATCAGTTACTGAAATGGCAAAAGCCTCAATAACAGAATATTGAGGCTTTTGCACGGGAGGAGCGACTCGAACGCCCGACACCTGGTTTTGGAGACCAGTGCTCTACCAACTGAGCTACACCCGTATTCCTGTTTAAGTGTGTAAAATCGTGTGTTAATCTTGTAACTCATTGATAATAACACTTTACTGCGGAGAGAGAGGGATTCGAACCCCCGGTACCTCTCGGTACAACGGTTTTCAAGACCGCCGCGATCGACCACTCTGCCATCTCTCCAGGCGTGTGCAAAAGTATACTTTATTTTGAATTGGGAAAAGAAATCACAAACAAATGATGCTCTTAAACATGTTTTATTTATTGCTAAAAAAAATATTCATAATATATTTTGTATAATCGTTTATATATGTTTAACTTTCGGCAAATCTGAATCTTTATATAACTTTTAATTACGATTTCACTATGAACAAAACTCAATTGATTGATGCTATCGCTGCAGAAGCAGGATTGACTAAGGTGGATGCGAGAAAAGCTGTCGAAGCTTTTGTGAAAACAACAGGAGAGCAGCTTAAACAGGGCGAAAAAATTACTCTTGTTGGATTTGGTACTTTTTCAGTTTCAGAAAGACCTGCACGTCAGGGTCGTAATCCTCAGACTGGTGCGAAAATTGAAATTGGGAAGAAAAAAATTGTCAAATTCAAAGTGGGCAGTGAACTCAATAACGAGGTTCAATAACTGTTGTATATTGCATAAAAAAGGGGGTATCGCCCCCTTTTTTGTTGATTAAAAGTTTTGCATTCCGTGAAGCTTTTTGTAAATGCCATCAAGGGCCAGCAACTCTTCGTGATTCCCCCTTTCAACTATCTCACCTTCATGAAATACACATATCATGTCGGCATTTTTAATTGTTGACAGACGGTGCGCAATAACTATTGAAGTACGGTTTTTCATAAGGTTTTCAAGTGCTTCCTGAACTAATTTTTCTGATTCGGTATCTAAAGCTGATGTAGCCTCATCGAGTATTAAAATAGGTGGGTTTTTAAGTACTGCCCTCGCAATTGAAACACGTTGCCGTTGCCCTCCGGAAAGTTTACCACCACGATCACCTATGTTGGACTGGTATTTATCCGCTGTTGCAATTATAAAATCGTGAGCGTTTGCAACCCTTGCTGCAGTCTCAACTTGTTCCAAAGTTGCATTTTCAACTCCGAAAGATATATTATTAAAGAATGTATCATTAAAAAGAATTGGATCCTGATTGACATTTCCCATCAGTCCACGTAAATCATGTATTTTGTATTCCCTGATATCAATGCCATCAACCAGAATCTGACCCTCACTCAGGTCATAAAAACGAGGCAGCAAATCTACAAATGTCGACTTTCCTGATCCGGATTGTCCAACCAATGCGATGGTCTTACCAATAGGAATTGACAGATTAACTTTCTTTAAAACATCATATTCCAGATAACGGAAAGTTACATCTTTATATTCAATTTGTGATGTAAACTTTGTAACCGGTTTAGGGTTTTCATTGTCAGTAATATTATTTTCGGCCATCATAACCTTGTCGATGCGTTCCATCGATGCCAATCCTTTCTGTATTGAATAAATGGCTGTTGTAAACGATTTGGCCGGATTTATAATAGTGTAAAAGAACGCAAGATATGTGATAAATTCCGCAGGGTTAAGCGAGCTGTTATGCTTCAGTACTAAATTGCCGCCGTACCATAGAATTGTCACAATAACTGCTGTTCCAAGGAATTCACTCATGGGATGAGCAAGATACCTGCGCCACATCAGGCCATTCATAATGTGGTAATATTCAGTATTTTGCTTTTTGAAGTGATCTTTAACTTTATTTTCCGCATTAAACGCTTTTATAATTCTCAGACCTGTTAACGACTCCTCAATGGTAGAGAGTAATTCACCCATCTTATTCTGTCCACGCAGGGAAGGTTTCTTCAGGCTTTTGCCTACCTTACCAATTAAGTATCCCACAAGAGGTAAAAGCAGAAAAACAAAAAGTGTAAGTGACCATGACATATAAATCATAAAAATCAATGAAATGATTATGATAAGAGGATCTTTTAAAAGCATTTCAAGTGAACTCATTATGGAATTATCTATTTCCTGAACATCACCTGTCATTCGTGCAATAATATCCCCCTTGTGCTCTTCAGAAAAAAATCCCAGAGGTAATTCAAGGATTTTCTTGTAAATCTGGTTCCTGATATCACGAACTACACCATTACGCAATGGTACCATAACATAAAGTGCAAGATAAGTGAATCCGACTTTGAGAAAAACCATAATCATCAGAAATATACCAAGATAAATGAGTGCTCTTTCGGCACCTGATCTGATGATGACATTACCAAGTTCGTACATCACATTATCCCCGATATTTTTTAATGAAAAAGCCCAGCCAAGTGGCTTTTCAATAATTTTTTCAGTTCCGAACAACACGCCCAGAACCGGTTTAAGGGTTAATAGCTGAATAGCACCAAAAAGTGCGCCAAGTAAATTAAAAATAAAGTTGCCAATTACATATCTCTTGTATGGTGGGAGAAAACGTTTTAAAAGAAGGAATAAGCCTTTCACATTAATCTGTTTTAAGTTTTGGATCCGTCATTAATAAAAGCTTTCAGGATGATTAGAGGTTCTGAATATCATATTATTACTCCGGTATAATTATGCGGGGTAATTTGTTTTAATTCATTTTTGATCTCATCGCTGACAGAAAGATGGTCAATAAATTCATGAATTACTCCCCGGTCTATCTTTCGGTTGACACGTGTCAGGTCTTTCAGAGCTTCAAAAGGATTTGGATATGCTTCGCGGCGCAGTATAGTTTGAATGGCTTCAGCAACCACCGCCCAGTTATCTTCAAGATCACGTTCTATCACTTCATTGTTAAGTAGCAGCTTACCTAAACCTTTTAATGTTGATTTTATAGCCAGGATAGTATGGGCAAAAGGTACTCCTATATTTCGTAAAACAGTGGAATCGGTCAGGTCGCGCTGTAGACGTGAAATTGGCAATTTAGCTGAAAGATGTTCGAAAATTGCATTGGCAATTCCCAGGTTTCCCTCAGAATTTTCAAAATCAATCGGATTGATTTTATGAGGCATGGCCGACGAACCTACTTCCCCGGCTTTAATTTGCTGCCTGAAGTAATTCATGGAGATGTAAGTCCAGAAATCGCGGTCAAAATCAATCAGAATTGTATTTATACGTTTCAGATTATCGAAAATCGCGCCATAATTATCGTAATGGGCAATCTGGGTTGTAGCCTGTGAACGTTCCAGTTCAAGGGCATTGCGTACAAAATTATTGGCAAAATCCACCCAGTCTATTGATGGATAAGCTACGTGGTGTGCATTAAAATTACCTGTTGCACCTCCGAATTTTGCATAACATGGTATACCCTTCAACAATTCGAACTGTACGTTAAGCCTCTCAATAAATACTTTTATCTCTTTTCCGAGCCGGGTAGGGGAAGCAGGTTGTCCATGCGTCTTGGCCAGCATCGAAATGTCTTCCCATGCAAAAGCCATTCCTTCAAGTTTCGAGATTAATTCTTCAATTAACGGAATATAAATATTTTTAATTGCATCGCGCAATGAGCACGGGACTGCAGTGTTATTTATATCCTGTGATGTCAGTCCGAAATGGATGAACTCCTTAAATCCGGCCAGGCCCAGTCTATCGAACTCCTCTTTTAAAAAATATTCAACTGCTTTGACATCGTGATTTGTTACTTTCTCAATCTCTTTGATTTTTCCTGCATTATTAAGATCAAACGAATCATAAATATTCCGCAAAGCAGATTTTAGTTCAGGGTCAAAACCGGCCAGTTGAGGCAGGGGTATTTCTGTTAACGCGATAAAGTACTCAATTTCAACATATACACGGTATTTAATAAGGGCAAATTCCGAAAAATAGTCACCTAGCTCTTCAACTTTGTCACGGTATCTTCCATCGACAGGTGAAATGGCGGTTAAGATCTGTAGTTCCATGGTTTTTATCTTAATCTATTTCCGGCAAAGTTAGTAAAATCTGCGAATGTGGTTGTTTGCATTGGTCTTGGCATCGTCATAAATAATTGCTGAAAACTTTATTAAATTTGTTGCTGATTAACCCGATTATGGATAAGATAAGAATTTCAGCTGTTTCATATCTCAATACCAGGCCCTTCGTATATGGCCTTCAACATTCTGACCTTATCAGTTGTATTGATCTCTCCCTTGATATTCCGTCACTGTGTGCGTCAAAACTTTCTACCGGTCTTGCCGATATAGGTTTGATTCCTGTTGCTGCCATCCCGGATGTTAAGAATGCCAATATAGTTTCAGACTTCTGCATAGCCTCTTCCGGCAAAGTCAGGACTGTTGTCCTGCTAAGTAATGTTCCGCTTAGGGAAGTATCAAGAATAGTATTGGACTATCAATCAAGAACATCTGTTCAACTTGTACGTATTCTCGCTAAATATTACTGGGAAATAAACCCATTATGGGAGAACGGTCAGCCCGGATATATTGAGCACTACGATGGTGTAACTTCAGGCATAGTAGTAATTGGCGACAGGGTTTTTGAAACAGAAAAAGGGTTTAAATACTGCTATGACCTCGGTGAAGAATGGAAAAATTTCACTGGTTTTGACTTCGTTTTTGCTTGCTGGATAGCCAACAGGCATATTGATATTGATTTTGTGTCAGAATTCAACAGGGCCCTCGCTGATGGATTGTTACATCTGCAGGAAGTTATTGCCGAATGTCAAATAACATCTTCTGAAATTAATCTTGATAAGTATTTCAGTGAGAATATATGTTTTGTTTTAGACGATTCGAAACGTAGAGGGTTCGGGTTGTTTAATAAGCTGAACAATGCAATAAATAATGGAATTTAAAGCTATGCCTAACATACATATAATGATTTTATTAATGCATAACCTTAATGCAATTTTTCGCAATCCGGGACATTTTAATATTAAAACCTATCAGGAAAAAGCTTATTCGAATATATTATTAAGTATTCCTCCACTGCTCTCTTTGCGGCTGTTTGGCCCGAACGAGCTTAATTGGTGTATCAGCTTGCGAATGGGCATTGATTGTAACCAAATCCTGCCGCTTCCGCGTAATGTTGCCAAAAACAGTCCCTCTCCTCCAAATACCATAGAGCGTAAATTGCCGGCCTGCTGAATATCAAAGTCAATGTTCTGTTCAAAAGCTACCACGCAACCAGTATCAACCCTTATAGTTTCGTTATTCAGCCGACGCTCGATAACAGTTCCTCCGGCATGAATAAAAGCTTTGCCATCGCCGCTCAATTGTTGCAGGATAAAACCTTCACCGCCAAAAAATCCAGCTCCCAGTTTCTTATTAAACCGCATGGCTATTTTGGTTCCCAAAGCAGCACAAAGGAAGGCATCTTTCTGAACGATGATAGTTCCACCTAACTGTCTTAAGTCAATAGGTACGATAGTTCCCGGATAAGGAGCAGAAAAAGCAACATGTTTTTTACCATATCCCTGGTTAGTAAAATGTGTCAGGAATAATGACTCTCCGGTTATGATCCTTGAACCGGCTGATTTTAATTTGTCAAAAAAACTACCTCCCGGGTTTGATCCGTCCCCCATTTTAGATTCGAAGCTGATTCCTTCCTCCATATATAACATGGCTCCGGCTTCAGCAATTACAGTTTCCTTTGGATCGAGCTCAATTTCAACCAACTGGACATCATTTCCAATAATTTTGTAATCAATTTCATGTGATTCCATAATTTGAGTTTTATTTATGTTCGGTGCGTAAAATTAATGAATTTACTGTGTATCCAGAAAGGAATCAGATTTATGCCTGATGTTTTTTATAGTCTCCTTTCGTGAAATTAACATGGGAATGGCAACACCTGCAGCTAAAGCCAATAGTATGAAAATGGTCTTTAGTCCGTTGCCGGTTGTCTCAGCTATTGTTTGAAAATATGAGTCACTCGTTAGCGCAGTCCCGGATAATTTGATTAGTCCGAGCATCATGCGGTAGGCAAAAACACCGGGAATCATTGGTACAACAGAAGGAATTGAGAATACAAGCGGAGGTGCATGCTTATTATGCGCGGCATAAACACTCAGAATTCCGATTAATGATGCCCCTGCAAATGTTGCAACAACAATACCGGCATTGAATTGCATAAGCAGAAGTTTAGTTAATCCGCCTGCAGCACCAATTAACCAGACAACTAATAATGCCCTCTGAGGCACATTAAACAGGACTGCAAATCCAAGGGCGGCAAATCCAAACCAGATACCTTTTTCTAAAATAGTTAAAATCTCAATTGCCATAGAATAATTCCTTCAATGATTTATAAACCATATATTTTCATTGCAAACATTAAGCCCAGTGCTATTGCAAAAGCCATAATAAAGCCATTTACCCCTCTTACAATCCCGTTAAGGGTATTTCCATCAATCAGGTCGGTAAGCGAATTGATCAGAGGAACCCCGGGAATAAGGAAAAGTACTGAGGTGCCCAGGGCATGTTCAGGAGAATCGCCAATACCGAGTTTGACCGACAATCCCGCTATCATTGATGCTGCAAATGAGGCAAATACAATAGCGAGATAGGGGTTGAACTGCTTTTTTATCGCTTCCTGACGTATAAATAAACCGAAAAAAGTTGCAATAAAAGTTACTGCCAGTTCTAATCCTTCACCTCCAAACAGGCGGCAAAAGGAAGCTCCGGCAAGAGCAACGAGGGAGAGAACAACTAACCTCGGGTAATGCGGTAATGAAGTTAATCGATTGATGTCCTGATTAATTTGTTCTATTGTGAGTTTATCCTCAATTACCCGCCAGCTCAGCCTGCTGATCCCTGAGACGAGTTTGAAGTTGACCCCATGGGGCGGTGTCCGTCTCACGCTACTTGTATAATCTGTACCATTCTCTTCAGTCACAGTAAGCATCAAAGACCTGCTGGTAATCAGTAATTCAACATCATAACCCAGGGCTTCGGCTATCCGGTTTACAGTAGTCCTGACTCTTCCTGTACTTGCCCCGCTGCTCATCAGAAGTGTTCCAACATCAAGCAACATTTCCTCAACCTCTTTAACTTTCTGAATATTTGACCCGTTCATTTTGCTAAATAGAAAATTTATAAGATTCAACTGCAAATAACTGCGAAGTTAGTATCATTTCAGTATTTTCACAAAATCTATTGATTATCAAATGACAACAGCAATGAAAATATTATATCCTTGTTTTTTAGGATGTTTACTCTGTTTTAAGGTGGTTACAGGATTGTCGCAGAGTAAGTTTCCAGGTGATGTCTATCAGTTTATTGAGAATCCGCGAGTGATAGAAATGAATCAGGAGCCAGGTCATGTTCCATTGGCAGGTTTGGCAAACTTTGAGAAAGCCCTGCCTTACGATAAGTCTAAATCGCCGGGTTACCTTTCTTTGAATGGTAACTGGAAATTTTGCTATTCTGAAAACCCGGCATCAACACCTGCTGGTTTTTTCAACCCTAAATATAATGACAGTAAATGGAGTAGCATAAAAGTTCCGGGGAACTGGGAGATGCAGGGTTATGGTGATCCAATGTTCCGAAACGTAGCACAGCCATTTAAGTCGAATCCGCCAAAAATTCCACACGATTATAATCCTGTTGGTTCGTATCGTACCACTTTTACCTTACCGGCTGACTTCAAAGGAAAGCAGGTTTTTTTGTGTATGGACGGATCAACCTCTGCAACATTTGTTTGGTTAAACGGTAAAGAGATAGGATATAACCAGGGGGCAAATGAACCTGCAGAATACAATCTGACCCCTTTTTTGTCAGGCGGTAAAAATACCCTTGCAGTTCAGGTTTATAAATATTCTGATGGCACTTACCTTGAAGACCAGGACTTTTGGAGACTTGGAGGAATTTTTCGCGATGTTTATCTGATGGCATCGCCAGGTGTTCATATTCGTGATTATTTTATCACTACCGATTTCGATGATTCCTATTGTAATGCTAATCTTAACATTAAGGCAATTCTAAAAAATTATTATGCTGAGACTAAAAACGGATTCCGGATTAAAGCCACACTATTTGGGAAGGATAATAAATTGGTCCAGGAATCGATTGTATCAGAAATTGTTAACATTCCAGGTTCTGAGGATCGTGAGATTAATTTGAGTACTATAGTGAAAAACCCTGACAAATGGTCGGCTGAGTACCCGAACCTTTATCATTTGATAATTGAACTGGTTTCGCAGGGAGGAAAAACTGAAGAGGTCATCCCGGCCACTTTTGGTTTTAAAGAGGTTGAGGTAAAACACCAGGTTTTGCATCTAAATGGTGTTGCAATCAAGCTTAATGGAGTCAATAGTCATATGCAGCACCCTACTTTAGGACATACCATGGATGTTGAAACAATCAGAAAAGACTTCATCCTGATGAAGAGGTTCAATATAAACTGCGTGCGAACTTCTCATTATCCTCCTGTAAAAGAGTATCTTGAATTAGCCGATCAATTAGGGATCTATATCGTTGATGAAACGGGTGATGAGTCGCATGCTACCGAATATATTTCCGGCATGGAAGAATGGAGAAATGCGTATGTTGAAAGGGTTCAGAAAATGGTATTAAGAGACAGAAACCATCCTTCCGTCCTGTTTTGGAGTGCCGGAAATGAAAGTGGATCCGGTAAAAACATCTGTGAGGTTATTAAGGAGGGTAAGCGCCTTGATCCTGCCAGGTTATGGATGTATGGCGGAAATACTGATGACCTTGATTGGCGCAACGAGGTGCCTTGTGAAGAAATAATTGGTCCAAGGTATCCAACCCCGTACGAACTTGAAGTGCGCATTGGTCAGGTTCCTGAAAGCCAGGATCCCCGCCCGTCGTTTATGGATGAATATGCTGCCGCCACTGGTAATGGAGCTGGTGGCCTGGATGAATACTGGGATCTTATTTACAAATATCCTCGTTTGAGCGGAGGGGCAATATGGGACTGGATAAGTCCGGGAATTTCGGAAAAAATCAGATTGATTAAAGATGAATCTCCCAACCATATTAATACATCAATAAAGGGAAGGGCCCTCTTTGTCCAGGGAAAATTTGGAAAGGCAATCGGATTGAACGGTCATGATCAATGGATTGAAACCTATCAGGATCCGGCCCTCGATATTACAGGCAGTAAGCTAACCCTCTCTTTATGGGTTTATCCAAATAAATGGAACGGTAACGGAACTTTTTTAGTAAAAGGTGACTACCAGTTTGGAATAGTTCAGAAAGATGAAAAAACGCTTGAATTTTATGTGACAGATCTGAAAAAGAATATTTTGGATTTTGTCTTACCAGAAAATTGGGAGGGAAGATGGCACCATATTGCCGGTATCTGCGACGGCATAGAGATGTCGCTCTTCGTTGATGGTAAGAAAGTTACTAATCGTCCCTACTCCGGAGAAATTGGCAATAAGCCATTTCCAGTTAGCCTGGGATATAGTACTGAAAATGATGGATCTGAGTATTCTTCAACAATGAGCAACGCCCGGTTTGACCGGATTTCAATTTTTGCCCGGGCTATTCTTATTGACAGTTTAATCTCGGATGATTCACATTTACTTAAGAAAAGTTCCCGTTTATGGCTTGATTTTGAAGATGAAGAGATTAAGGGTGAATATTTTAGTATGGGAATCGGGGCCCGGACCTATGGATTGGTGTGGCCGGACCGTACTCCCCAACCTGAGCTTTGGCAGGTGAAAAAATCAGCTCAGCCAGTTCATGCAGAATGGATTAGTGCTGAAAATGGTGTTGTTGAAATTTCCAACAGGTATGCATTTACTAATTTGAATGAATTAAAATGTAACTGGCAAATTGAGACTGATAGTGTAATTCTGCAAAAAGGGAAGTTGGATATTTCCCTCAAAGCAGGTGATAAGTCTGTTATAACAATTCCGTTTAATAAAACTGAATTCAAAGCTGGAATCGCGTATCGTTTGCTCTTAAGTTTTCAAACCAGGGAGGACAAATTTTGGTCTAAGAGTGGTTTCGAAGTAGCATGGGATCAGTTGGATTTACCAGTTTCTAAATCTGTAAATATTGAAAAAAGGCTTGTACGTCAGGTACTTAACGTTACTGAGGATAGTATGGGTGTCACTGTCAAGGGTTCGGAATTTTCGTATATTTTCGATAAGATTACGGGGAATTTGAATACCTTTAATTATAATGGTGTGAATTTAGTTCAAAAAGGTCCTGTGCTGAGTGTATGGCGTGCCCCTCTGGTGAATGAGACTGATCCTTGGGCCAATGGAGGATCTCAGCTAAAAGACCGTCAGCCTGGAATGGGGAATGGTCCGGTTAATAATTGGTTAAGTCTTGGATTAAATCACCTTCGGTTTAAGTTGGATAAATTGCAATATTCAAAAAACGGGAATGGTGAAGTATTGGTTCAGGTTAGGAATCATGGCGAAGGTTCAACTTACCGGACAGCCTTCTCGAATGTTTTTAACTACCGGATCAGTACGGATGGTGAGATAGAAATCACGCATACGGTTACTCCGCATGGTATTATGCCTGCATGGCTTCCAAAGGTGGGTTTGAAATGGATTCTTAATAAATCGCTTGATAACGTTAAATGGAATGGTCGTGGGCCTTTTGAAAACTATCCTGACAGAAAGACCGGTGCAAAAATTGGAATTTATGAAAGCAAGGTAAGCGGATTTTCTGAACCTTATCTCAAACCCCAGGACTATGGCTGCAGAACAGATAATCAATGGGTAACATTCGAAAATATTGATGGTATCGGTCTGACTTTTTCGGGCAGTAAATTATTCAATTTCAGCGCACAAATTTACGATACCGATCATCTTGCACGGGCACAGTATCCATATCAACTTGTGCCCTCTGACGAAATAACCTTTAATTTTGACTATAAAACCAGCGGAGTCGGTTGCACGGCAATCTCGGTACTCAATGAATATCGGGTACTGCCTGAAATTTACACCTTTGTTTCGAGAGTAGAACCTTATAAAATAAAAAAACCATAACCAGTAGCAGATGGTGACTGTTTACCGTTGCTTATTGAAACCGGTTTTCGAAAACCGGAAAAGACATTTTATATAGATAACAGCATTGAATTAAAGATCCATTATACTCATTTAAGTTATTTTACTAAACCATTGGATATTTTTTGATTATTTCATTTGATTTCATTAAAATATCAACATATTGTGCTCTTTTATAGGCATATGGATCTTTAATATTTTTCATCGAAAGTTTTCCTTTAAAAGCATCAATATTTTTATAGTCCCTCTTATCCATCCATTCCTCAAGTGTCTCAATCATATTGGTTATATGGCTGGCTTTATTTCTGTAAACTGTGCTGACTATCTGTACTGAATTTGCCCCGGCCAGCAACATTTTTATAACATCGTTCCCATCTGATATTCCTGTGCTTGAGCAAATGTCGGCGTCGATATTTCCATAAAGCAAACCTGTAAAACGCAGACTTAACTGATAATCTTTTGGGTGGGTAAGATCAAACGGATAGAAAAATTCTTCTGATTCAATATTGATTTCCGGTTGAAAAAAACGGTTAAACAAAACTAAGCTTTTTGCTCCTGCTTTATCAAGCTGTGCAACAAGATGAAGAGGGTTGGCATAAAAAGGACTTAATTTCACACTGACCGGAACCTTAATAATACTTTTAAGTTTCGTGAGAATTCGTACTTGTCGCTCCTCAATTTCTGAGCAACTTAAACTGCTATCCACCGGAACATCGTAAAAATTTAATTCCAATCCTGAAATACCGGTCTTTTCAAGTGCAACTGCATACTCTTCCCAGGATTGGTCATATGTGGCATTCAAACTCGCAAAAACGGGGATATTAACTTTCGATACGAGTTTTTCGAGTTTGAACAGATGTTCCTTTACCCCTCCGTGCCTTACTTCGGGGAACACACGGATCATCTCAGCATTACGATGATCATACTCTCCAAGCTGATCCTCCAGCTGGATTCTTTCGAGATGAATCTGTTCTTCGAAAAGCGACCTGTAAACAATTGCAGATGCACCGGCACGTTCAATTTTCTGAATTACTGCCGGATCTTCAACTAAGCTTGATGCCCCCAGAATGATGGGATTTTTCAATTCCACTCCCATATAAGTAGTTCTTAAATCTGCCATAATATAAATTTTTTGATAGTTTTCAGTATAACAAAATGAACCCGGTATTCGTTCAATAAGTTTACAAAATATTTGTGATCAGAATTTGAGTGAATGAATATCTTCTGAAAACAGGTTATTCGTTTACTGTCTGAAGGACCCCATATTTCAGGAATGTATTAAAGTTTTGCATTTAGACGGAACCTGATTATATTTGCCTTCATGGTTGGATTAGTAATAGTAATTTTCATTTTAGGATATCTCGCAATTGTAGCTGAACATTTTATCAAAATAAATAAAGCAGCGGTAGCGATAGTGACAGGTGTTCTCTGCTGGACAGTTTATATTTTAATATCGCCGGAAAAGCAGTTGGTAGGCGGAGAACTCGCACACCACTTTGGCGATATCTCAGAAATTTTGTTTTTTCTGCTTGGTGCAATGACAATTGTTGAGATTATTGATTCTCATGATGGCTTTGACTTAGTATCAACAAGATTGAACCAGACCGACAAACGAAAGCTTCTTTGGACAGTTGCTTTCATAACTTTCTTCCTATCCGCGATTTTAGACAACCTGACAACTACCATTGTAATAATCTCTCTTTTAAGAAAACTTATCAGGGATGCAGAAGACCGGCTGTTTTTTGCAGGTATTGTTGTAATTGCTGCCAATGCAGGCGGTGCCTGGTCTCCCATTGGTGATGTAACTACAACAATGCTTTGGATTGGCGGACAGATCACATCAGGAAAAATCATTATTAAACTGATTCTTCCGAGTTTAATGGCCCTAACCGTACCTTTGGTTTACCTTTCATTCAGGTTAAGGGGGAAAATTGAGAGGCCTGTTCATAAAGCTAATCCCAACAATCAGAAATTATCGAAAAATCATCAGTCTATTGTCTTTTTCTCAGGTGTTCTGATTCTTATTCTTGTTCCCGTGTTCAAAGCTGTCACGCATTTACCACCATTCATGGGAATCCTTATGGGACTTGGTATTATTTGGATAATCACCGAAATATTGCATGGCAGGAAAAAAGAAGAAGACAAGCACCATTTATCAGTATCTTATGCACTTCGCAAAATTGATGTTCCAAGTATTATGTTTTTTCTTGGTATTTTATTGAGCATTGCTGCTCTTCAGTCAATTGGCATATTAACTGAAATTGCAGGGTGGTTATCCGTAACACTGCGTAGCGACAGTTTAATTGTTATCTCAATCGGTTTGCTTTCATCAATAGTTGATAATGTTCCGTTAGTTGCAGCAGCACAAGGGATGTATGACCTGCTCCATTATCCCACTGACCACTTCTTCTGGGAATTCCTTGCGTTCTGTGCAGGGACCGGAGGTAGTATTTTAATTATTGGCTCAGCAGCTGGAGTGGCAGCTATGGGTATGGAAAGAATTACTTTCATGTGGTATTTACGTAATATCAGTTTATTGGCCTTAATTGGTTACTTCGCAGGTGTTATTACTTACATATTGCAGCATCAGATATTGGGATTATGATAGCCATTCAGCAAAATTTTTCAGCTGTGAATAATGACAAATGTTGTAATTTTTATTTCTGTTGCTTCTAACCATCCTTGTATGAGTAGAAATTTGAAATCTTAATTATGTTTTCAAACAACAGAAACAGCAAAGAATTAATGATAATGAGGTTAATAGTTATTTTTTTAGGTTTAACTATGGTATTGGCCGGGTGTAGTGTCCAAAATAAACTGATCCGGGAGTATAAAGGAAAAACCCAGGAAGATCTGTTGCTCACTATGGGAAGACCGAGCCGGTCTGAAAAAACTGATGGGGGAGGAGTGATCAGTATTTATGAAAAGAGCAAATTCTTAAAAGCGACCACAATAAATACAGGACAGTTTCAATATGACAGATTTGAGAGTCCGAAAACCATCAAGACTGAAGTTTATAAATTTTTCTTTAGTCCGGCAGGTTTAATAGAAGATGTGAAGTATGAAGTTAGCTATGCGCGTTAAACAATGATTATCTTAATATTGATGAATGTAAGTTTTTATGACTTGAAATTTTTTGTATATTTGCACCCACAATCAGAGTATGCCCAGATGGTGAAATTGGTAGACACGCCAGCTTGAGGGGCTGGTTCCGGTTACGGTGTGCAAGTTCGAGTCTTGTTCTGGGCACCTATAAACTTCGATATTAACTTACTTTTTAAGAAAATATCGAAGTTTTTTATTTTACTAATGTAGAATTACCGAAACTTTTTCAAAGGGAGGAGAGTTTCAATCCTTCGTCACGTTTTCCGGTTGGGCCTCAAATATCGGCCAGACGAAGCCATAGTTATGGCTGTAGCCTGGCATAAATTAATATTTCAATTCTTTTCCTTTTAAATAAGCGATTTCAAGATATTTTTTCCTTATTTCAGGACTAACCGATAAAATAGAATGGAAATATATATGGTCAACATTTTCAATTCCAGGATATTTCAGGCTCCATTCATCAATGGTTTTTTCCATAGCAGCCTTAAATCCTTTTTCCCTGTAAACTTTTTCATTAAAAAAAGTAGGATGCATAATTACTGCTTTCTTAATTTTAAGTAAAGGTATCCTGCCGTCAGGATCCCCTTTCCATCCGCTTTCATTCAATTTGTATGCGAATCCATAAGTTAAAACCCTTTCCATCCATCCCTTGACCAATGCAGGAAAGTGCATCCAGAAAACCTGTGTTATAAAAACCAGAACATCAGCTTCGGCCACCTTCTTTTGTTGTAATAAAACATCTTTGGGTTTTTGAGAGTTAATCAATTTAATGAGATCATCATCGGTTTTGTTTTTTATAATCCATTTGGCAATAAGCCGCTTGATCGGTCCACCTGCAAGAGTGATAATCATTGCCCTCAGGTCCATTTGCTGAAAAAGGTCCCTGGGCATATCTTTATCTACAAAAAATGAAAAATCCATGTCCTGAAATACAGGATTAAACTTTGTTTTATACAAATCGACAATCTCATATTGATGACCCGCTTCTTTGATGCCTTTAACAAAATTATTAAGGATTGCTTTTGTAAATGACATTGGATTTGGATGAGCATAAATGATTAGTACTTTCATGGTTGTAATTATTTTAAAGTAATATATCTTCTAACTTTTTTTGAATATTGACGGTATTCGTCGCCATATTTCGAGCAGAGGAATTGTTCTTCTCTGATCATTATAAAATGGTGGATGATCCATGCACCCAGAAATGAAAAGATATTTATGTAATGCGGATTGAAAAGACATGACGAGAACAGGATGAAAATAAATCCTAAATAAAATGGATGCCGACTTATCGAATAAATACCTGATGTCTTCAATTTGTGATTTTCAGAAGAAGATAACCCAAAAACCAAATCATTATTCAGTTTGAAAGTAGAAAGAAATAATAAAAATGTCCCACTAATTAAAAAAACAAGAGCAATTACATCAACATAAACACAAGGAATAAAAATTCTACTGACATTGAGGTTTAGTCCTTTTAAGATCAGAAACGTCAGGTTTATAACTACCAATAATTTTGCCAGAAGAAAATACACCGCAGGAATCGGGGGGCGCCCGATAATTTGTTGTTTTTTAATAATTGCCCGGATAATAATGGAAGTAATAAGTGAAAATAATAAAACGGAGATAAATAATACTATTGTTGAAATCATAACGATAAGGAATTAATATTTACAATTTTAGCAAATTTATTAGCAAAAATAATACGACATTTTTACTACTTACATACCCCCGGGCTCTTGCAACTTTAAAAGTTTTGTTTTATCAACTCTGATGAAGAACTATTTTCTATTTTCAGCACGTATCCCGGTGGCAGTTTCACCCAATAGCTGATTTTATTCCCGTTGCGTTTCCAATGAAGTTCAACTGAACTTTCCCCTACCGGGATAACTCCGCTGCATTCATTTAAGTCAATGTTGGTAAACTGAATTGTAATTACTTTCTTAAGATAATCAATCTGGCTGATTCCCAGTATATCACGATACAACACATGCCCGATATAGGAGGCGAAACCGTGGTTGCAGCTAGCTTCTGATCCCATATTCTCCCATAATGTGCCGGTGCGTTGAGCCATATAATAGAAATAATCCTGTACTTCGTTCATCACCTGGTTTTTCAATCCATTCCGCGAAAGAATGTCCATCCGAAGGTAATTCCCGATAAAGGCATTGGCCTTGAAAACATTGGGATAGGTCGTTTTATCGTTCCGCCTGGGTCCGAATTCGGTGGATAGCTTCTTCCATAATCCGGGATGTGTTTTTGGTGTTGCGATATTGAAAAAGAAGGCATAATACTGACAAACCTCAGTAGTATTTTTAGTGATCTCAAGTTTCCCTTCTTTATTATTAACCGCATTGTCGACAAAGAAAGTTCCGTTGAACGACTGCTTCAGCACAGTTTGCCGGATTTGTTCCGACTTTTGCCGCCAACTGTCGTTTCTGTACAAATCGGCAGCATTCGATAGTGCTGCACTATACAGCATATTGGTGGGGTAATTCACACCATTGACGAAACTATTTGCTTTTGACCATTCGACAAAGATCCAGCTTTGAAGGTCCTGTAGCAGTCCATCCTTATTTTCAAATTTGGCGAAATAATTCAGAACTCCTTCTATCTTCGGTTTTAAGCTGGCAATCAAAGCGGGGTCACCTCCACGTTTCGCATAATCGTTCACCTGTATGACAAACCACATGGCCCAGTTAGGAATAAAAACTCCATCATTATGGTCGGCAGGATAACACATCGGGATCATCCCTTTAGGTAGAGATGCAAAACTGTCGGGCAATGCATAATTTTCGTAAAAATTATGTGCCACTGCCGAATGTCCAGTAAAATCTTTCTCCATAATGGCCGAGAAATAGCTGTCGCAAAGCCAGCCGGCGCGCTCACGCGAAGGGCAATCGGTCAATACATCTACTGCATTTTGCCGGAAAGACTGCCTTGCTGCCTTATAAATTTCGTTCAGCCTGTTATTGCTGCTATTAAACGCTGCTTTGGGATTTTCTGGATATGCGTATTCCCTCAGGTAAATATCCTCTATCTGGCAAGACCCTTTCAGGATAATTACTTTGAGATTCTTTAATGTATACGATTCAAAAGATTCCGGGTTATAAACACCCGGCTCAAGCTCATATATAATCTGGTTATTCACATCAGCCATCCGTTGCCTGGTCTTTACATCACCATCTGTCAATAATTCATCGAAATAAAAACAGACTGTGGTTGGTTCATTGCACCGAATTTTTGCCCCTATAAAACCTGAGAGATCAATTCCGAAATCAAAGATTGAGAATTCATCTTTGGCCAGGGAAACAACATTTCCGGTGAACGGCTTAATAGTATTATCCTGAGTTTTATTTATAATTTCCTGAATAGTCTGAGATGGCGACGCTTCCAGATCGGTCTCTTTATATCCCTTGAATTTGTCATTAATGTTTGTCAGCGACCTGTCTTTGTGATATTTTAAAGGTTTTTTATACTCAACCGTTCCCTGGGAGCAAATGGTAACCGGGTGCGCCAGATTAAAATCAGGCATAAGAAGGTTTCTGGGCAACAGTTTAGCTGCAGGGAAACTGGCCGTTTTTAACGATTCAACCGCAACTTTTGACGAAACTTTCCAAAGATCAACACCTTTTTTCAAGCGGTAATATTCGGTGAAAGGACGCTGAAAACTGTATCTTTCAACTTTCTGCAACCGTTCTTTTAACTGAAATGCTTCGAAACCCGGAGCAGTACCTGTGGCGATTACGATTTTCCCGTCTGACTCAACTTCAGCCTGCAGGAAAGAGGGTTGGTCCATAGTATAATAACTGTTGACATTGTACCCGGCAACCTCAATGGCAATTATGTTTTCTCCGTTTATGACCCGTTTGCTTAAATCATAGTCATCGATACGAAAATATCCGTGACATGCACGTGCCGGACCATAACCCAGGAATTCGCCGTTCAGGAAAACACGGTAAAGGGTTGATGCCGTAATCCTTAGTGTGGTTTTTTGATTTTTTCCGGCCACAAAAACACCGCGGAAACCCAGGGTTAAATTCATCTCCTTTTCGCGATCCTGTGCCCAGACCGGAACAGCTTTTTTTATCAGTGCCGGAGAGGACTGGGGAACCCCAAAAGCCGTAGGAATGAAGGAGCTGGTTCCGAAAAAAAGAATTAAGAGGGATACAAGTAATTCTTTTGTGCTGTAACATGTTCGATTTATTTTCATAATCTGATATTATTATTGAACTTCATCTGACCAGCCTCTCTGTCTCACTCTTACAATACTGCTGGCTTTATCTTGGCAATGAAAACAGGAATTCAAGTCCTCCCCCTTTTCTTTTATGGGCTGAAATCTCCCCTTTAAAGCTAATAATAGTGTTCTTAACGATCGCTAGCCCTAAGCCGGTCCCTCCCTGTTTTCGTGATCGTCCTGAATCTACCCTGTAAAACCTCTCGAAGAGTCGCGACAGGTGTTCTTCCTCAACTCCTGCACCATTATCCGAAAAAGAGAAATAGAAGAACGTTGAATCTTCGTCGTATTTGGTGATTGAAATCGTAATATTCTCACCGCCATAATTAACGGAATTTTCCATGAGATTTCTGAACACAGAAAAAATAAGGGAGTAGTTAGCGTTGACCATCAGATCATCATCAATGGTGCATTCCACTACAATAGCTTTTTGCCTGATCTGGTCGGTAAAGCTTTCAATTGCTTCATTAATTGCTTTTTTTACCTTTACCATTTCACGCATATATAATTCAGAATACTCTTCGATTTTATTTAACAGTGATATGTCATTCACAAGTTGCGCTAGTCTTTCTGATTGATTATAAGCCTTTTCTATAAAATATCGTTGTTTATTTATATCAAGGTCAGGATTGTTCAGAACAGTTTCAAGGTATCCTTTTACTGAAGATATCGGGGTTTTAAGTTCATGCGATATATTTGAAGTGATTTGCTGCTTCAGAATACTTCTCCTCATAAGCTGAGTCTGGTCTGTAATAAGAATTTCGAAACTCTTATCAGGAAAGACAATGCACTGAATATTAAAGTGAAATCCGTCTTTTTGTATTGAATACTCAAAACGGGGCAGTTCCTGAGGTTGTAATGACCGGTTTTCAGAATTTAATTTTTTGATGAAATTGTTGACATCCCGAAATTTATCCGAGTGGAAGATCTTTTCAGCTGAGTTTGTTGTCTCTTCGGTAATAATATTAATGTAAAAGATAAAATGGCTATTGTTCAGAATTGCCTTTTTGTCGGACGAAAAGAAAGCAATTCCTTCTTTTAAAACAAACAGATGACTGATTAATTTTTCTTTCTCAAGAACAAGTTCAGTTTTAGTTTCGCGGAGTATTTGATATAACTGGATGATTTCTAAGCTTATAAACCCAAGCTCATCATTTGAAAACCGGGTATCTTCATTGATATAGATAGTCTCATTTCGTCTGATTTTAATTACAAAATCTTTCAGTTTAGCAATTGAGTCGCCAATACGGTTGGCGATATAGCGGAGCAAAAACCCGAAAACAATAAATAAAAGGACAAAGAAAGGGAAAAAGACCCATTCCGCTTTTAGAAATGCCTTTATCCTTGTGTCATAAATGATTGCCGCCCTGATTACATTTTTTTTGTAAGATTTTGCATAGTAAATATATTCTTTATTGGTCGTTGAAGATAGTCTTATATTCTCTCCGGAACCGCTGATTAGGGCTCTTTGAATTTCAGGACGTTTTATATGGTTTTCCATATGTTCAAAGTCTGTGATATTGTTGTCATACAATACCTTACCTTCGAAGTTTATAACTGTTATCCTGATTATATCAGCAGGAATTATTGTTTTCAGACTATCAAGTTTCGAAAAAGTCCACCCTTTAAAAGAAGAATGATGCTCAATATAGCGGTTTGTCAGATCTGTATATTCATTCAAAGTGGTTTCAAGCTCTGCAATTTTAAAATGTTGCTCACGTTTATTCTGGTAAAGAATAATTGATAACGTAAAAACACCGAAAAGAAGGAAATAATACATGAATAGTTTCCATCTGATTGTCTTTCTGTCGATTAGCATCATTAGAATATTTTATATTTCAAAATAATATCCAAATCCGGGTTTATTGCGAATATAACAACCATATTCTTCCATTTTCCTGCGTAGACGGGTCATATTGACATCAACAGTCCGGTCCACAACTATTACATCGTTCTCCCAGACTCTGCGGAGTATCTCTTCGCGTGAAAAAATCCTACCTGGAGATTTAACCAGCAGGGAGATAATTTCATATTCTTTTCGGGTAAGTTCGATTTTTTTATCACCAATTATCAGGCGTTTAGATTCAAAGTCAACAACTATTGCGCCAATAGCCAAAGAAGTAGTTGTCGTCTCTCTGTCAGGTATCGTTTTAATTCTCTTTAAAACAGCTTTGACCCTGGCTTGCATTTCCCTGATAGAGAATGGTTTTGTAATATAATCATCAGCGCCAAGGTTAAATCCGGTCAATAAATCGTTTTCTGTATCCCGCGCGGTGAGAAAGATTATCGGGGCCTCAATGCGTAAATCTTTTCTGATCCGTTGGGCCAGGCTAAAGCCCGATATCTTTCCCATCATCACATCTAAAATAAAAAGATCGTAATGGGTAAGATCTCTTTTTAAAGCCTCTTCCGCAGAAAATGAGGTGTCAACGCTGTAACCCTCGCTTTCGAGGTTGTATTGCAGGATCTCATTTATATCCTCTTCATCCTCAACTATAAGTATCCGAAATTTACCACTCATAATGAATTAAGTCAGTACATAAACATTGCCTAATTATATCTTTTATGCTTCACAATTTCGCCATTTACGACAAAGGTCATAGATTCGGCAACATTGGTAGAGTAGCTTGCAATTCTTTCAAATAAATTAATAATAATCAGTATATTAGCAGCTACAACCACAACTTCTGACTGATGCATCATTTCACCAAGAATATTTGATGCAATGTCTTCACATTCATCTTTTATAGTTTCTGCCTTGTTGATAATTTTGATTGCAAATGTAAGGTCGTGAGTTTTTACAAGTTCAACGACATCAGCGAAAAGTGCTATAGTTTTTTCACCAATTAAATTAATATTAAGGTCTTCGATCAGTCTTGGGTAGTCCTGTAGTGGTTCGATTCTTTTTGCAATATTAGCCGCGTGGTCGCCAATCCGTTCAAGGTCATTGTTAATTTTAAGTGCCGCGATAATATATCTTAGGTCGGAAGCAACCGGTTGCTGAAGTGCAAAAATTTTCTGGCACAATTTATCGATCTTAACATCGAGATTATTTATGAATTCATCGTTGTTAATCACCTTTTTTGCCAGCGGCAGGTCCGAAGTTTTAAGTGCGCGGATCACGTCAAGCAATTGCTGGTTGACCTGAGAGCACATTTGATCAACTTTGCGGGCTAGTTTCTCCAATTCGGAGTCGAATATTCTGTAATTTTCCATGTCTTCAAATTTAATTATTTTATACCATCAACCAAAACGGCCGGTGATATAATCTTCTGTCTGTTTTTTATCCGGGTTTGTGAAAATCTTTTTTGTCCGATCGTATTCAATCAGTTCGCCAAGGTAGAAGAAGGCAGTATTATCGCTGATACGGGCAGCCTGCTGCATATTGTGTGTAACAATTACAATGGTGTAGTTCTCTTTTAATTGCACAATTAGTTCCTCAATTTTAGAGGTTGATAAAGGGTCAAGGGCACTTGCAGGCTCGTCCATCAAGACTATTTCCGGATTTACAGCAAGCGTTCTGGCAATGCAGAGCCTTTGCTGCTGACCGCCCGAAAGTCCCATTGCTGAATCTCCAAGCCGGTCTTTCACTTCATCCCAGATTGCGGCATTTTTCAGGGCTCTCTCAACAATTTCGTCCAATTGTTTTTTATTGTTTAATCCGTTTATTTTTGGGCCGTAAGCAACGTTCTCAAAGACAGATTTTGCAAAAGGGTTTGATTTTTGAAATACCATGCCCACTTTTTTCCGCAAATTGACAACATCAATATTTTTATTGTAAATATTGATGTTGTCAATCATTACTTTTCCTTCAATCTTTACGCCGTCAATCAGGTCATTCATTCGGTTCAGGCTACGAAGAAAAGTCGATTTTCCGCATCCTGAGGGACCGATAAAAGCTGTAACCCTTTTTTCGGGAATTTTCAGGGATATATTGTTTAATGCAATTTTACCGCTGTAATAGAGCGACATATTCTCCGTATATATTTTATCAGTTATCATGATCAATTAGTTTTCTTTTTTCTTATTCTGTATCTTAAAATTACTGCCGACATATTAAGGATGAACGTAAGCAAAAGCAGGACGCATGTTGTACCAAATTGAATAGGTAAAGTCTGATCGACATTGGCCGATTGTGTAGTCAGGACATAAATGTGGTAGCCAAGAACCATAAACTGGTCGCTAAGTCCGGGCAAGGTGGCTATGTAATAAGCTGCCCCTGTGAACAGGATCGGAGCTACTTCTCCTGCCCCGCGGCTAACCGCAAGAATGGTACCGGTCATTATTCCGGAGATTGATCCTGGTACTACAACTTTCCTGATTGTCTGCCATTTGGTAGCCCCCAATGCGAGACTTGCTGCACGCAGGTCCTGAGGTACAGTTTTCAATGCCTCTTCAACAGATACAATCACAACAGGTAGTGTTAACAAAGACATTGTAAGACTGGCCCACAGAAGGTTAGGCTGGCCCCATCTCAATTCACCGCCAAAAAAAGCACCATCGATGTTTGATCCAACAAATTTAATGAAGAACCCTAAACCAAAAAGACCATAAATAATTGAAGGAATTACTGCCAGTGTCCTGACAGCAAAGCGAATTGTTTTTGCGATAAATGAATTTTCCCTGGCGTATTCGGTAAGATAAATTGCAGTGACTGTTCCAAATGGAACCGCCGCTATTGACATGATAATTACGAGCAATGCTGTTCCATATATTGCAGGAAATATACCTCCCTTAGTCATCCCCTCAGTAGGAAAACTTGTCAGGAATTCCCATGAAAGCTGATCTTTACCTCCAATCACAATGACTGAGAGCATGATGACCACAATAGCGATGATAATCAATGCTGAGAATAATGTAATCCCTTCAATTACAATACCCTTTATATTTTTTCTGAAACTGTTTATCATTTTCCCTGTATTCTTTTCATTAGTTTTCCCTTCACATAGAATTCAGCGACAGCGTTGAGTATAAATGTAAAAATGAACAGCAACGATCCGATAAGAAACAATACGTTATAATGGGTATCGCCAAAAACGACCTCTGCCATTTCAGCTCCGATTGTAGCTGCCAGTGTCCTGACAGAAGTAAAAGGGTTCAGGTCCATTTGTGCTGCGTTTCCTGTTGCCATAAGCGCAATCATTGTTTCACCGAAAACCCTCCCGACACCTAATAATATAGCTGCAAAAATTCCTGGTGTGGCCGCCGGCAAAATGACAAAAAAAGCGGTTTGCCATTTTGATGCCCCAATGGCCAGGCTTGCTTCGTAAAATGATTTTGGAACAGCGGTTAGAGCATCTTCCGTAATTGTAAAAATGATCGGTATAGCAGCAATTCCCATTGCAATTCCTCCTACAAAAGAGTTTAACCTGGTTTCGTAATGGAAAATCTCCTGAAGAAAAGTAGCAAGGACCATCAGGGCAAAAAAACCAATCACCACAGAAGGAAACCCGGCCAGCAGTTCGATGGTAGGTTTGATAATCTCCTTCATCTTTTTATTGGCAAACATTGCCGTATACAGAGCTGCAAGAATAGCAAGAGGTGCAGCAAAAAGCATAGAGATCAGGGTGATTTTAAATGTGCCTATAATTAGTGCCAGAATCCCGTACCGGGGTCTATCTGATACAGGTACCCACTCGGTTGTTATCAACGTTTTCAATGCGTTTTGATTGTCGTCGAAACCGCTTCCGGAGCTGACCGAATATGTTTTTCTGGCCGCATTGATGGATGCAGTGTCGGCCAGCCGGGCTCCATTTTCCTGAATTTGTGCACTATCTGTGACAGCACCGTAGGTCTCCTGAATCTTGCCTTTTGTATTATCGGTCACATCTCCATAAGTTTCCTGAGCCTCCTGAACTACATCCCCGGTCATCCCGGTTTTAACATCTTTCGAAGTGTTGAAAATTGGAAAGGCTTCGCGGAACACAAAAATAAAGATCAGGATAATAATTGTAATTGAAAGAAAGGCAACTCCCTTGATTACTTTTTCAGCCAGGAAATCGCCAATCCTAAATTTCTTCCGGGTAATATCAATAATTACCCTGTCAGGAGTTGGAGATAGGGCTTTACGGGAAGTTTTATCTTTTAATCGTTCCTTGGTCATATTTAAAATATTTCTTTTCGATGATTAAAAAACTTTTTTAACGAGTTGAAGCGAATAACTTCTGAAAGGAAATTATTCGCTTCTAATCAGTTTTTTATTGCTATAACTAAGATGTGGGGGGAATTATTTCACCGGGAAGTAACCCATCTCAACAACCAGCTTTTGTCCTTCTGAACTTAAAATCCAATCGATGAATTTTTTAGTTTCACCGGAAGGTTTGTTACGCAGGTACATATAAAGAAACCTCGTAATGGGATATTCGCCGGTTTTAATTGTTTCCGCTGATGGAAAAAAAGCAGGGCTGTTATCATCATTTTTTACCTTGCAGATAGAAATCCCTTCAGCGTAAGCAGCACCGCCATATCCAATTCCGTTGGCATCTTTCTTAACAGCGTTTACAACGGCAGCAGTTCCGGGAAGTGTCTGACAACTTGTTGCATAGTCACCCTTAACAACATTCTCCTGGAAGAAAACATAAGTGCCGGAGCTGTTCTCCCTTCCGTACAATTTAATCGCCTCATCATCCCCGCCAATTTGTTTCCAGTTGGTGATCTCGCCCCTGAAAATTTGACCTAATTGATTTATGGTTAATTCTTTAATTTTGTTTGAAGAATTAATGTATATGGTAATACCATCTTTTGCGCAGGCAACTTCAACTCCAAGAGAATTGTACCTTTGTTTAAGTTTGTCTTTTTCAGTAGGTTTCATCTTACGGCTGGCATTGGCGATATCTGTGGCACCATTAATCAGTGCTGAGATTCCCACACCTGAACCACCACCGGTTACCTGGATGGTAACGTTTGAATTAGTCTTCATATAGACTTCGGCCCATTTCTGGGCAAGAATGACCATTGTATCAGAACCTTTTACGGTGATACGCTCGGGGGCCGCGATGAATGCAAAGCTAATAAGGCCGATCAAAACTGCAATGACTGATAACTTCAATAATTTAAATGATTTCATTGTTTTTGTATTTATTTTATTAATAATCTTAACTATTCTTATTAATCTGGAAACTGGCTTCTGCGTCTGGTAAAGACGCGATTAATCGCGTCTCTTCAAATTGCTATTGCCTTCTGCCTTTCTTAAAACTTCGCCTGAATTCTTAAAGTGAATACGTTTTGATTAATGGCATTGCTCCAATCCAATGTACCTGCAGTACCGGAAGCAGTTGTATAATTGTCAACAACCTTACCTGCAGTTCCAACTTTTTCATTCTGTACGATTTCATAACCAAAAGTGATTCTTAGGTTATCATCAAAATAGTGGTGGAAGGCAAATCCTAAAGTTGCGGTGGCAAGGTCACTTTTTCCGCTCATCTTTGATCTCAGTGTTGCTGCATCAGAAGTTGTAAATCCCTTAACTGCCACATCTTTTCCGGTAATATCAGTATTGGGATCATAATAATCATAACGGAATGCAAACTGATTCTTCTTGCCGAGGTTTTTAATTAAATACAAATAATAACCTGTAAATTTATTCTGGAAATTGGCCATGCCAGCTACACCGGTTGCGGGCGAATAACCAACTGTGGCATTCTTGCCTGCAATGTACTCACCCTTTAAAGATAATCCTCCCATAAGGTCAGCAAATAACTGAAATTCGCCACCGACCCAGTTTCTTTTAAGAGGATCTCCAAATTTTATGTCTTTTATAGTAGAGTAGTCGCTGCTTAAAGTCTTAATTGCGTATGATTTTAATACCCCAAAATAGCCATGCGCACCAAAATCAAGTCCGCCAAAGTTCCCAAGACTTAAATTATAGGTTATCCTGGCCATTACATCTTTGTAATTGTCATAGTCTTTGTTTTCGTTAGAGTTAAGGTTGGTTCCCGCACTATTATTGATTGTCAGTCCGTCAGCACCATTAAAAACAGCCAGTTGCATGTGGATTGGGGCAGTAAGGGGATTGAATTCCAATTTTGCACCAATTGCGCGTTCGCCTGGATATAGGGTCCTGATTATCATTGAACGTTCTGGTAATTCACGCTGGCTCGATGAATACTCGACTTCATAGTTTGGTCTGTTGAACTTACCGGCAGTCAAGGTAAATGCCTTAGACCAACGGTCATTTAAGATGACATAAGCATCTTTTAAGGAGAGTGCTCCCGGGGAAAAATCAGGTTGTAACACAAACTTCACGCCATCAAGTGCTTCATAAGTAAATTTAACCCTGGCCCTTCTTATTGAAAAATAGTTTTGGGATGTTGACAAAGTAGCAGGACTCTCAAAATTCTGAAACTGAGTCTGAATGTAGCCTGAAACTTTGATCTTCGTTAATTTACCCAAATCAGCCTCGTCTGTAGCCAACCTTTCAAGTATCCCGTTCACTTTGTCGTTAACTTCTGTAAGTTTTTCATTTACAGTTGGTTCCTGTGCTTTCACATTAAAGGCAACCAACAGAAAAAGTAAGGATAAAATCAAATTTAGTTTCTTCATAATTGCTAAAATATTATTTTAAGTCATTAAATTACGGTACAAAAATTCTCTAATAATGTTACATTAATGTTACGATTTAATTAAACGATGTTACAATAATATTACATTTATGTTACAAAACCCGAAATTGATATATGAGATTGTAATTGGAAGTTCAAAAATGCCATAATAAAAAAACGAAACTGCTACGAGGCAATTCCGTTTTAATTTTAGAAAGACAAACTTAGCCAGACAAACTGAAGAATCTAATTGGCTGACTGTAATTTTATATTTAATTCCTTGTTGGATTTCTCAGTATCTAATTTTTCAATAAAGCTTTTGTTATACGAGATATAGGAAGCTATCAGGTTGTATGAACCTGGTTTAAGATTCTCTATTTTAAAATTTCCGTCAAAATCGGTATGAACCTTTTTCGTTGATCCCTCTATTGCTACTTCAACACCCGCAAGCGCTTCGCCGGAAGTGAAATCAATTACTTTACCGGTGATTGAAACCGCTGTATTGACTGAAGCGGTTTCAGTGGATTTGTTTTTATTTTCAGAATTGCCAGTATTGCCGGCAAATGCAAATACAATTGCAATCAGGAATGATAATGTAAAAAGAGCCTTTTTCATTTTTGTTGTTTTTTGTACACTGCAAATATCGGTTGCCGTTGTTAAGATTCGATTACAGAATTGTTACAATACGATTAAGAAAATGTAACAGATCAGTATTTTCTTTCACTGCTTAATTTACCGGTTTCATCATAGATTTTCCATATTCCGGTTTTTTTGCCCATGTTGTAGTGTAATTCATATAATGGTTTGCCATCGGCCGACCATATATACCAATCTCCATTTTTTACATTGTCCTTGTATTCAGCCTGGGCGGTTTTTTTACCTGATTCATCCCAGGTAATCCAGATGCCATCTTTGTTCCCATTTTTATAAGAGCGCAGCTCCTGTTTGGTGCCGTTTTCGAAAAAGATAGTTACCGTTCCATTAAGAACTCCATTCGAAATATTCGAAATTGTTTTTGGTTTATTATTTTCGTAATACTCAGTATGTTCTCCTGAATAAAGCATACCCCTTTTATAGTATTTTCCATCAATATGTTCCATATCCTGAGCGTAAGCAAGGGATGTAATAGAAATAAAGAATACAACTAATAATTTTTTCATTGTTGTTAATTTCTTGTTGTTTTTAAAGACCTTGAATATCGTAAATATATGTGATTCAATACAGTTTAGTTAAAGTCTATGAGAATAAAAATTTAAACGCAAAGAACGCTGAGAAGGCGCAAAGAACCGCAGAGGTTGATATTCCCGAATTTCTTTGCGGTTCTCTCCGTAAAACTTTGCGATCTCTGCGGTAAAATTTCAACTGCTATTGCTAATTAAAAGACATTGATTTGTGAGTATTCAATCAGTCCATAAAAGTATTTAAAAAAAGGCTGCCCCCGAGGGAGCGGCCTTTAAATATTTGTTTTCTTTTAAATTAATAAGCAGTCGTTTTCGGAGTCCAGTTTGCCCATCCCATTGTCCAGTCAGTTGTGCCAAATGCCCCAACATAGGTTGTTGGATCAAGACCTGTAGGAAGTCCGGTTACTGCACCAGTCAACAAAGGTGAACCTGTTAATGGAAGAAAGTTAGGTGCTGTTAAATTGAATGCCGCTGTAACTTTAAGATCGGTATTGGCAACAATTGTTCTGTTTGCTTTGGCTACATCTGTGAAGAATGCCTCTTCCCCCGCAGCTGTTCCGTAAGGAGCAGTCATACCAGAGAGGATACAACCTTTAACCTGGGCGCCTGTACCTGCATTTCCTTTGGAATCGTCCATTTTTAAACCTACAGGCCATCCGGCAAAAACTGAATTGTAAACTTCAAGATTTGATTTTCTTCTAAGGTGCATCGATGCCTGAAATAATGGGTTAATCGTAGTCGTAGGAGTTGCAAGTGGTCCGTATAAACTTACATTTGCAAATCTTGGATTGGTTGTAGGAATGTTTGATGATCCTGTTCCGTCATTGTCTGATTCAAAACCGTTTGATTTTGAAATATCTGCGATCATTGGGTCACGTAAACCAACAATGTACTGTATCAATCCGCTAAAACCATAATCGGTATCAAACTCATCATCCAATCCGCTGAAAGCGATTAAGTGCTTGCAATTTACTGTTCCGCCAAACCATTCGTAGGAGTCATCGTTTGAATATGAAACCTGAATGTAATCGATTGTGGTTCCTTTACCTACAGCACCAAAGGTCAATCCGTTGATCTCTTTATCAGGTTGGAAGGCATAACCAGCAAATTCAATACGGACATATTTCATGGTTCCTGAATTGTCGTTATCATCGTTGCCACCGTATTTTGTTCCTAAACCACCTTCGATTTCAGCTTCACCACCTGCTACATTAATTTTTGCATTACCGCAAAGTACAATACCGCCCCAGTCGCCGGCTGCACGTGCACCAGCAGCTTTTGCTGATGTGAAAACAATAGGTTTTGCAGATGTTCCTTCTGCCATGATCTTTGCGCCTCTTTCAATTACAAGCGATGCCTTTGTATCAACTTTTCCTTTGATAACAGTTCCCGCTTCAATCGTGATAACTGCAGGTGATTTTACATAAACCCAGCCATCAAGTACATAATTAATATCTGATTTTAAGGTTAAGCTAGCAGTAATGTTTCCAGCCATTGTAATTGTTGTACCAGCTGCAGGAAAGACGGTTACACTACATTTTTTTTCGAAACCCCCATCGGTGGTTTTAACAGTTATGTCTGTTATGCCTGTGGCAACGCCTGAAATAGTCCCATCAGGTGCAACAGTTGCTACCATTGCGTTCGCCGTACTCCAGATAAGTGTTTTGTCGGTTGCATCAAAAGGGGCAATTGATGCGGTCAGTTTAACCGGGGTGCCAATTCTTACAATAGCTGTTGGCTGATCCAGCGTGACCCCTGTAGTTTTGATGATCACTTCTTCTTTTTTACAAGAGGAAATCCCAACTAACAGAAGGGTTGCCATAAATAATCCGTTCGATAAAATTCGTTTCATAATAATAAAATTTTGATCAATAATTAAATGTGAAATTTTAAAATGTTACTAATTGTGTTTTTCTTCAACGTATTGATTAATTGGTATTAATTTTTTTAAAAGCGGAATCCAAGTTCAAGCGAATAGCTGCTACCTGGTTTGTAACTTCGCAATACCTGATCACGGTCGAAATGTTTGATGTCTGAAGCACCGCCAGTGTAATGGCTCAAATTTACCGTTGCATTGACATTTTGTTTGTAGACAATGCTTTGGTTAAAAAGGTCTTTGATGCTGAATTTTATCTCGGCATACTTCCCGATTTTTTTACTGACCACAAAGTCAACAAGGTTACGGGGCATTTCATATACATCAGGGATATCTTCCCATGCATTTTGTTCAGGAACACCCACGATGTGAATGCGTTTTCCGATCACATTATATAAGAGATTGACCATCAGCCTGCTTTTTTCCTGATCGCTGTAGAATATCCCGGCATTGATAATGTAGGGAGACTGGCCTGCCATTGGACGGGTCTTTTCAGTGACCTTATTAGTGAAGTTGATTTCACTCTTTATATAGGCGCCGTTTAAAACTATACTCACCTTATCGAAAAATCCTGCTGATGCAAGAGTTTTGCGTAATTCGGCTTCGATGCCATAGTTAAAGGCTTTTTCTGCATTTTGATAAGTGTATTCCAGTCCGCTACCTGTCTGAAGATATTTTACCTCAATTGGATTATAGAATTTTTTATAAAACAGGCCAGCCGAGATAATTTCATTTTCGGACGGGTAGTGCTCATACCTGATCTCACCGTTGTGTATTATTGCATTTTTCAGCCCTGGATTTCCGGAATAGACAGCATTATTATCGAAATCGTAGAAGGGGAAAGGGGCAATTTCACGAAATTCGGGACGGTTCAATGATTTTCCATAAGCCATTCGCAGCAAATTCTTATCGTTGAATTTGCAAATAGCATTAATAGATGGAAGTATATTGAAAGTATCATTTATAACAGTAATCGGTTGCTGAAACCGGTCGTAGCTGTTGATCGATTGTTTGTTTTTCTCGCCCCTGACTCCTGCATAGATCGAGAACTTTTTGGTGAAAGGAATTTGAAAGGCAAAATAACCGGCAATCTGATCGTTATTCCCTGTATAAGAATCTGATTTGCCGGTCTCTTCAGCTAATTTTATCCCTGTGGTTGTATTGATGTTTGCATCACTGAACATTTGGTCCAAAGGCAAATACCCGATACTACTATCATATTGCGATCCGTTAGAAACTACATAGCCCAGTTTTCGGGCGCTAAAATTGCGCTCCTTTTTTTCCGCATAGATTCCTGCCTTCAGTATGGGATTGATATCAAATATATTAAATGTATTTTCGATATTGACCGCTGCTGTATAAACATTTTCTCCAAGATTCTGATATACCCTTCCTGCATTACTTGTGAGGGGATTTGAAGGAAACACCATGTAATACCGGCCATAGTTAGGACTGGATTGCGTCTCATTCATAATTAGTTTTAACCTTTTCAAATCGGGTTCATCGCGGGTTGCCCTTGAATAACCGGCAATCCAGTCGATCTTTGTTTTATTTTCATTGAAAGAGTGCGTACCGCTCAATTGGCCCAGATAGGTATTGCGGCTCATAAAACCATATTCGTATGATTGAATCTGGGTATTGCTGTAATATTCAGTGCCCCTGCGGAATGAGGTTTTTGTATATCCAATGTGATTGAACAGGTTACGAAACTCGATTTTATTTCCTTTGCCCATGAATGCACTCCAGTTATGCATTACTCCAAGCTTAACTGTGTTTTTGTTGACATTATCTTTAAACGCGAAATCATATCCAGGTTTATCCTCCACAAAACGATACACCCCAAAATTATTATTTTCAACCTCGTCTGAACTATTTGTATTTGAGTAGTTTACAGATGTTATCTCACCAATAATTATTTTCCTGAGTTTAAAACGGTGCCCCATTGTATAAGAGAAACGTAAATCGGGCATCGCATTCGAAGCTTTTGCAACCCAGTTTTTATTCAGCATGCGGCCTAACAAAGCCTGGTCATTTGCACCAACTTCCCGTAAATCTTTGGGAAATTTGGATGGAAGCTTTCTGGTCCCGTCATCGAACCCCAGCCAATCGTGTTTACCTCCATCGTACCTGTAAAAATCATCAAATGTTGTTCCCGGGGTAAACGAAGAACCTATTGAAAATGAATAAAGATTTGATTCAGGAACATCCTTGGTCGTTAGTTTAACAAACCCACCCGAAAAATCACCCGGAAGTTCGGGTGCCGGAGTTTTGAAAACCATTATATTTTCGAGCATTGAACTCGGAACAATATCAAAAGAGAATGCCCGGCTGTCGGATTCGGAACTTGGAGCCGCGGAATTGTTTAGCCAAACACTGTTGTACCGTTGTCCCAAACCTCTTACGATTACGAAACGGTCATCAACAATTGTAATGCCGGGTACACGCTTTACAACTTCAGACGCATCCCTGTCCTGTGAGCGCATAATTTGCTGATTGGAAATACCACTTGCAACGATCAAACCCGATTTAATCGCGCTGATAATCGAAACATCCGAACCTTTTCTTCTGCTGGCAGTAACTGCAACATCACCGATGGTCGTAATGGCTTCTTCCATATCGACTCTTAACTGCACTTTTTTATCGGCTACTACTACTACGCCGTCAAAAACGATTGGATTGTAGGATATATAGGAGACTACTACATTATAAGTACCTGGTTTTATTCCGGCAATAATAAAATGGCCATCGAAATCGGTAACAGCTCCTGTTTGAGTTCCTTCAAGAATGATGGTTGCTCCAACAAGTGTCTCACCTGTTTTCTTATCAAATACCAATCCTTCAATGCTTCCTGTTGCAGCAATTGTGTTACTGTTAAAAACTACAAGGAGTACAAAACCTAAAAGTGATTTAAACAGGCTTTTTTTCATTTCGTTTCTGTCAAAATGAAAGTTACTTTTGCAATGGCCAACATTTATTCCCTCCGAAATTCCGAACAAGCCCCAGGCATTGCTACCACTTTTGAACATCCTGACTGAAAAAATCATAAACACTCATTATCAATTCACAATATTTGTGTGCAAAAGTCATGTTTTAATGTTACAGGAATGTTGCATAGTAGTTACAATTCAGTTAATCGGTTTTATGGATTTATGAACAGAAATGAGATTACTTTCCATTAAATAATTGCAAATCAGTAGCAAAAGATCTTTACGATGCTTTACATTGATGGAATATAACAAAGTGGAAATCGAACTGTCAGCATATAGTTTTCATTATTATTGTTTGATTGTTAAATAGCTCATTTTTGCAGGTATTATTTTGATAAGAAAAGACATGTATTATTTTCAATCCCAAATTTGTTGGCTGCTTTCATATAAATTAATAAATTTGGAAACTTTAGTATGCGGTAATAAATTTAAATTCGGAGGGCAATGATGAGGGCGATTGTAAATAAGTTTAAAAGGGACAGCCAATTAGGTATTTTATTATTGTTTATTATAGCGTTTTTATGCCTGATGTCGAAGAATGGGAAGGCACAGCCTGCGGTAATTGAAAGCGGTATGTCTCCGGATCAGTCAAACTGGGTCTTTGAAACACCCCTGGAAAAAGTAAACAGGCAGGTTAAATTCTTTATGCGTGTACAACGACAGGGCAATCTCAGCAAATATGGGACCTTCGATTACTATTTTAAAGTACAGGTGCTCCGTCCTGATGGGACCGAAGTATGGAACACCCGTTATGGCTTTGATGAACAGGGATACTCGGAACAGATATTCACTTTGCCGGCCCTTTTTTGGGAGCGAAGCACAGACCGTTCAAGTCCCTCATTTGGGAATTGGAAAATAAGGATTGTAATGGATGAGAAAGATTCCGGGAAAGAGATTTTTGCGAAGGAATTCAACCTGAGCTTTACAAGTGTTTCAAATACATCACAACCTGCTTCCATAACAACCGGAAATCCTTCAGATCCTTTTCCAGTAATTCCGTTCAGGTATCAACAATGGCAACTGAAAGGCTGGGGAGTTGGGGTTTTTGATGAAGTCTCTGTCGGCTCCGATGGCTACGATAAAGAGATTAAAGTGCTTCAATGTAAAAATACCTTTCGTGTGAGCGAAGTTACCGGTGCATGGAATCAGCATCATGAATTTGGGGTATGGCTGACCGGACCGTTGGCGGCAACTTATAAAAACAGCAATAACAACCCCTTATATCTTTTCGGATATATTCTGCGACGACCGGATGGTGAAGCCGACGGAAGTAACCCGAACTATCGTCAGAGTTCTTATTGTAACAATCCCGGAACAGTAGCTTTCCCTTTCGATCTGCGAAAGCCCGGTAAATATAAAATTGAGTTCCTGCTTCGTGAACGGGACAAAAATTCGTGGGAAGAGGCTTCCTGGATCCCGATTGGCAACCTGGAGTTTATGCTCACTGAATAGATATTCTATTCATTAAGACACAAAATAGATCTGTTATTGACTCTATTGAGGCTGTATTAAAAGCAAAAAAATACTTTTAAGACAACCTCGTATGCTAACCAGCCAGGCATCACTTCAATTCCTTCAATGTTTACTGCAGTTTCAATGCAGATGTATTGTTTGTAAATAATACAGATAAATTTATTGAATGTTGTAAATTTTTGTCATAAACTTAGTAAAATGATAAAAATTAAGAGGCAATTCTTATGCCATTGAAAGATATTTCCAAATATTTTGATGTAATTTTGTTTAATTATTAATGAAAACATTAACATCATGGAAAATTTTTCGAATTTCACTTTAAAATTGGACAGAAACTCGCAGGTAATTGATGTACTTTCCAGGTATGCCGGAGTATGGAACAAAGTTTCCAAATTTCAGGCCGCTGTTGATCAGCTTAATGGCTATCAGAAAAAGTTGGTGGATTTGCAGGCTTTGATAAATGCGGATATATCGGCTATTGAAAAAACTAAGAATGACCGTAGAAAGGAATTAGAAGACAGAACCATGGCAGTGGTTCGTATCATGCAGGTTTTTGCCCACGACAAAAAAAAGGGAAAGTTACAACGCAAATTGTATCATCTTACCTATGAATATATTGAAAACTGTTTGGATCTGGAATTAATAGAAATCTCAAAGAAAATCTGGCTGATTACAAATAAATTCGGAGGATATGCCCTGACGTTTAAGAGTAAAATTAAATCAGCATTAAATCCCGATAATTTAAAAGCCATCAACAAATTTGAAAAGGAATTCGGATTAAGTCCCGATATGATTAAAAACCTTGAAGATGCAATAATCAACTTTATTAAAGCGATGCTTCTTTATAACAATGAAATGGAAGAAAAAGAAATGGTGGCAACTAAAATGAAGGGGATCAACAAAAAAATCAAAAAACTGCTCTCTAACAAAATTGACCGTTTTGTACTTATGTTTGAGAATGAAAAATCGGGCTTTTACAAGGAATATTGCGATTTGAGAGAAGATCACAACTTTGAACATGTAAAAGAAACAATTAACCAGGAGACTGACTTTCAGGATTTATTACGGGACGAGAATGTAATGCCTGAGACTAAGCCAAAACCAAAACCGAAAAATAACCAAAAAGTAAATCCTGATACGAATTAAAATTATTCATGAATTCAAAGATTGACAATGGTTTGGATAAAAATGGGAAACCAGTCAGTCTCAAATCGGTACTCGAAAAAGATATTAACAGGCTTAATTCAGTTTCTGGTGAAGATTATTTTGATATTGACAAATCCATTCATAAAATACGTAAATCGCTAAAATCTATTTCGGCGATTCTATTGTTATTTGAGGTTCAGTTTGACCGGATAGAGTATTTAAACCGGAAATCACTTATAAAATCTCTTTCAAAACAGTTTGGGGCTGTGCGGGAGCCATATGTTCTTCTTCAAACCTTAAGTAAAATCGAAGAAAAACTAAAATGCTTTAACGGCAGCAATCTCTACGAATTGAGATACAATCTTGATTTGCAATACAATTCACTTGTAAACGATCTTATAAAAAGATTTGGAGCGATTCAGGATGAAAAGGGGGCAATCATAAAATTAGCCGGGGAACTAAATAAACTGGATGTTGATTTTAAACATAAACTTCTGAGAGAAAGACTATTGATCAGCTTTCAAAAGTCGCGGAGATTATTTTTAAAATTAAACCTTAGTTCATCCTCCCACGAATACCATAAGTTTCGTAAATGGTGCAAGATTTTTTACCATCAAATGATTGTTCTAAATCGAATAAGACAACAGAAAATGTCCAAAAAGAGAAAGAAACTTTTTAAACTTACCGAATATTTAGGAAACGAACACGATTTACAATTGCTTTACCAATACCTGTCTACGCATTATCCGGAATTATCAAAGCTTTCAGAGGCCATATTCATGTTTAAAATTAAAAGGTTAAGGAAAAAAGCGTTGGCGTTGTATCCTAAAATTAGTTACTGATATAATAATTGCGGTGTCTTCAAAATTAAAAATTTAATAAAATCGTAATCTCATTGACCATGAATTATAATAAAGATGAATTACTTTGGCTAAATGAATAAGGAAAGTACTTAAAATGAAAAAAATACTTGTCATAAACGGTCATCCCAATAAAGACAGTTTTTGTTTTGGAATAGCAGAAGCTTATATGAAAGGGGCTTCAGGTTCGGGTGTTGAAGTAAAAGAAATAATTATTCGGGATTTAAAATTTAACCCAATTCTTGAGTTTGGTTATGAGAAAAGAACGCCTTTAGAACCAGATTTATTAACCGCATGGGAAAAAATAAAATGGGCAGACCATTTGGTATGGGTTCACCCTGTGTGGTGGGGCGGTCTTCCCGCAATTACAAAAGGTTTTATTGACAGACTCTTTTTACCCGGCTTTGTTTTTCAATACAGGGTAAAATCTGTTTGGTGGGATAAACTTCTGGTCGGTAAGTCGGCGCATATCATCACAACTCTTGATCAGCCTGGTTGGTATTATTGGTTAATTTTCGGACGACCAAGTGTGAATCAGTTAAGGAAAACTGTTTTGGAATTTTGTGGAGTAAAACCTGTAAAAGTCACCTATATTCAGCCAATGAGAAATTCAAAAATTGAATTCAGAAATAAATGGTTGGAAAAGATTGAAAAAGTAGGTAAGGACCTTGCTAAAGGATGAAAGGGAATAAAAGTATGAGAGCAATCATATATACTAAATACGGACCACCGGAAGTTGCTAAATTAATGGAGATTGACAAGCCTGTACCTAAAAACAACGAAGTTTTAATCAAAGTTTACGTTACAACCGTAAACCGTACTGATTGCGGATTTAGAAGCGCTGAATATTTTATTTCCAGATTTTTTAGTGGACTATTCCGACCTAAAAATAAAACGCTTGGTAGCGAATTTGCCGGAAAAATTGAAACAATTGGGAAATACGTAACATCCTTTAAAATAGGAGATAAGGTTTTTGGTTATAACGACACTAAATTTGGAGCGCATGCAGAGTATATGACGATTGCAGAGAATGAAGCCATTGCAATTATGCCGAACAATCTGACATACGAGGAGGCAGCCCCGATAACCGAAGGTGGACACTATGCTTTATGCGACATAAGAGCGTCAAAAATTAAGAAAGGACAAAATGTTTTGATTTATGGTGCAACTGGTGCTATTGGTTCGGCAGCCGTGCAACTGGCGAAGCACTTTGGTGCAACTGTTACTGCAGTATGCAATACTAAAAATGTGGAACTTATCAAATCATTGGGAGCTGACCTGGTAATTGATTATACAAAACAGGACTTTACGAAAACAGACCAGACATTTGATTTTGTGTTTGATGCTGTTGGAAAGAGTTCATTTGGAAAATGTAAACCAATACTTAACAAAAATGGGATTTACATATCCACCGAACTTGGCAGATATTCCGAAAATATATTTTTGGCACTTACAACTCCAATATTCAGCAGCAAAAAGGTTTTATTTCCCATACCGACAATTTGTAAGGATGATGTTATTTTCTTAAAAGAACTGGTAGCAACCGGAAAGTATAAACCGGTTATTGACAGGAAATACAGATTGGAACAGATTGTAGATGCCTACAAGTATGTCGGGTCAGGTCAAAAAACAGGCAATGTATTAATAACCTTGATTTAATAAATAGAATAAAAATGATGTGATAAGAGTATAATGGAGGATTGCTTATTGGACGCACTTTATTTGCTGGGTGTCGGTGCAGGTTTGGGAATGATTCATTTAGGAATTGTTGCATTTTGTGCAATTATTCTAATTGGATATCTGATCAAGAAAAATTTGAAAGATAAAGAAGAGGTGACGAAATCTTTTACCGAACAGATTAAACCCGAAAAAAAGTTTGAATTAGATGATGATAATGAGTTGTGATTTTTGCTTATAATTTGAAAGTTATGGAAACAAAAATAGGACGAAATATCCACCTTAGTTTATTGACATTTTTAGGATTGAGTGCAATCGGAGGGGGCGGGGCTTTAATTATTTCTCCTTCCGGAAAGTTGTTAGGAGGACTACCACTATCAATCCTGGAAAGGTCGCCATTCAACAATTTTTTAATCCCGGGGATCATTTTATTTGTCGTTCTGGGGCTTATTCCCTGTCTCCTGGTATTTGCTTTGATAAAAAAACCAGAAAGTAAAATTGCGGAGTATTTGAATTTTTTTAAAGATATGTATTGGGCGTGGTCATTCAGTATTTATATGGCTTTTGCACTCATTATCTGGATACAGGTTGAAACTATATATTTTCAGAGTGTTGGCTGGCTACAAACTTTCTATTTGCTTTTTGCTATTCCTCTTATTTTTACCGCATTACTACCGCAAGTCAGAAATCAATATGTAAAATAATACACAAGAAAGCGCATAAGTTTTTAGCTATGATAGAATTAAGAAAACTTAAATTATAAAAAAATAAATGGAAGAATTAGAGCTTGATTTAGTAGATGTTGAAACTGCTGTAAAACTAGTTGAAAGAGGTATCTATCTTAAATCTAAAAAATATATTTTTAAAGATGACAAAGATAAAATATACAACCTTAACGATAATATAAAACTGCATGTTACTAATAATGACATATTCGCTGAAAGTTATGGAACATATAAAGAAATTTATACTTTGCCAGAACTTGAACTTGTTTCAAAATGGCTAATGGAAAGAAAAGATATTAACATTACTATATGCTTATTGAGAAGAGAATTTAATAGCTCGTGGTATTATAATATTGATAATATTAATGTTGACAAAATTATTCATAGGTGGCATCCAATTGATCCTACATATTCTAAATATGAAGAAGCATTATTAGAAGCCATTAAATTTTCTCTCACCTTCATACCAAAAATTGATTTTCTCCCACATTAATACAAGAATTTTATTCTGGTCGTAAAAGTAATGTTGGAACGCTTATTTATTCAACAATGACAGGGATAATGGAGTGGAAATGCTGAAATTTATAGTTGCTTCAATTCCGTAATGATCAGAAAGATCTGAAAATATATCACTTACGTAGCCTTTTAATACAATGACCTGCCGTTCAATATCCTTTATTGCCACGGGATTTCGAACCAAAACATAGTCAATCAATTGCTTTTCCCCGTTTTCTTTTTGTGCAAGTTTATTATTCACCTCATCAAATGAAGTCTGCAAATCGCCTGTTAAACTTCCGTTTTCAGCATCGAGAATTTTCAGCATTTTAGCATAGTTCACTCTTTTAGCAAATTCGATGTTAAAATCACCACAGACGATTTGAGGAATATCTGATCCTGCATATTTTTTCAAAAGCTTATCAGCAATTTCATCATGGCATTGTCCGTACCTGACACTATCCGGACTGTCATTTTGAAGATGTGTTCCTAATAATTGAAAGGGTTGACCGTGCCAATCACCTTCGAATAAAACTGCTCCTTTTCGGGCCAGTGCATCGATACCAAAGCGATTTTCAAATTTTATCTGCTCCAGTTGCTTAAGAGGAATCTTGCTTAGAATCCATATCCCGCTGTTTGTCCTTAATGAAAAGGATGATTTATTGGCAGGACCATACATAAAAGGGTAATAGGCCTTTAGTTGATTACGGAGTATCTTTCGTGCCTGGTGATCGAAGGCTTCTTCAAACACTATAATATCATATGCGTAACCCGGAATTTCCTGAGCGATAGCCATTGCCCTTTTATAATTCTTATTAATTTTTGAACAGAAAGGGAGCATGTAGATGTTCCAGGTAAGAATTTTCAATTTATGTCTGTTTGTCCCGGATACAGTTAATCCTGGTACTGGTTGGCATGCTTTCAACTGAAAATGCACCATAACCATTAGAACAAGAATTAAGATTGGTCTGGTTATAATATTAATTTTCATTGGATTGATTTTCAGTCAAGTTTCATTGGACCATTCAGATTAAATACCTTCTTGTGTAACTGCCGTATCTCATTTAATTTGACATCGATTTTAAAGCACGTTCTTGCAGATTGATATTGCCTGTGCCAATGGGCAAATATTTGAGAAATCTTATTATAGATAGGATACAATTCAGTGACATTGTGGTTACAATGTTAAAAAGGGAAAAGCCCAGCATACTTCAGGAGCGGTTCAGGCTTAATTAGTGTCTGTTTGTAAAGTCACCTTTTTTCTTATTTTTTATCTCAGTCCGATAATTTTCCCGAATAATTTATGAATATTTACGGGCAGATTATCCTTTTCCGGTTTTTTCTGTGTGAAAACCACTTCTAGAATTTCAAAAATTGAGCGTAATAAACATAATATTGCATATTGGAGCACACAAACTAAAATGTCGTAATAAGAACCCCATTTAATTACCCCAACTTTTTTAGGCAAGTCCCGTTATTCGGGACAAGGTCATGTTTGTGAGTACCGTGATGTTATAAGCCATTACACTCCACATAACCTTTGCCTTGAAATGTTTAAGCCCTTTCCAGTTGCAAACCCTCAAGTCAAAGCCACGTTTGAGGTTTGAAATAACGGCTTCAATACCGCTGCGCCACTTCATAAATATGGTATCCATGTAACGACTGGATGCAATGTTTTGCAGGCTACTAACTACTTTATTGAAAACAATATTTACTATACCCTTTGATTTACAATGATCTAAAAAGCTATCTTTAATTCGAGAACAAGATACAGGGAAGTGTTTGAAAAACCAAATTTAAATACCTGATATTCATATATTTTATATATTACAGACTGATGCTAAATATCATCAATAATAGATTTCTAATATTATGAGCAGCACCATTGAATCCATTCTTCAAATATTGTGCATGGCTCCATCTGGTCACAACACCCAGCCCTGGAAATTTGAAGTTAAGGACAATATGGTGATTGCTGCTGACCATTTTGACTATGATTCTGTGATTAAAATAAATACAGAACGTGAAGGCGAAGAATCGATTGAGGTGACCTTATTGCTTGCGGCACCAAAGTCGGAAAGTCACATATTTGATTGTATTGATATAAGTCAAGTTAACAGAAATACATATACAGGAGATCCTATTCCCGCAACTGATTTGGAACAACTACAAATAACCGCTCTCCAAAAAAACGTGGAGTCTATAATTCTTACCCACAAAGAAAACATAGAACCAGTTATTAAGTTGGTGAAAGAAGGAAGCATCCGACAATTCTCCAACCCTTCTTTTATAATTGAACTTGTGCATTGGATTCGATTTTTATATCGCAGCTGAATGATCAACAGGCATGGATCAATATGGGAAGAAGTTTCGAGAGAACGATGTTAATAGCAACCTTGTTCAACATTCATCATGCACATGTCAATATGCCTTGTGAAGAAAAGGAAGTGAGAAATAAATTGATTCAGCAACAGCATCTTACAAAAGGTGAACAACCTTTATTGTTCATCAGGTTAGGTTATTCCGAAATAATGCCTTATTCTTTCCGCAGACCATTAGGTAGTGTCAATTTCTTGGATACTAATGAAATAGAAAACCCCCGCAGCGTCAATATGCTACGAGGGTTTTGTTTGCCCGAACTGGATTCCGGGATGATTTATATTACTTCAAGATCCATATACCAGCATTTATATCGTCAGTTTCGGCTCCAAACTGACTGATAAGTGCTGCTTTGTAGTTATCGGCATTGGTGGTTCTTTCTGAACTTGGATACTGCCATCTTTTGGCTATACGTCCACTGTTACTTGTGCCAACCCCGGTGAGGAAAGTTGGTACACCTGTCCGGAGGTAATTATTGTAAGCTTCCCAACCTGAATTTTGGAAGAATGCAAGGTATTTCTGGGTCAGGATCTGAGCCAATGCCAGAGATAGGCTGTTATTAAATTTCACACTGGTCTGAGCATAATAGGCATCCCAGTGGGCATCGACATTTTGTACGCCGTGGAAAGTCCATGAAGCTTTTATCCCTTTCGTGTAATAATCTTCGGCATTTCCAGTCGCCCAACCACGGTTAATGGCTTCGGCAATATTGAAACATAATTCGGCGTAACCAATCTGAATACAAGGTTCGCCAAAGTATGAGCTGTAGTATTTGCTTTTGCTAATGGGCGAATATTCGCCTTTCAGCATTTTGGTTGACATATCGTCGAGACTTTCGCCTGAACTGGCGCCAACATAAGCTTCAAAATCGGCTGCCGTAAGTCCGGTTTTTATTTTAGCAGGAGCTGGATCGGCAACGATAAAAGTGCGCGGGTCTTTCAATGCAGCCAATGTGTTCAGGTAAGTAGCCGACATGTTGTTACGTGTAGCTGTTTGTCCGTAATTATCCTGATTGAGCGGGTATTTGTCGGTCGAGCTGTTATAAGTAAACTTCAGGTTATCGTCCAACGATGTCATCACCGGATATTTTGTGGGGTTGCTTACCACGCTGGCAAACAGTGTTTTGATATTCAGGTCGGTATCTGATTCTTTTTTACTAAGGTTAATAAGCACCCGTAATTTGTAGGTATTGACCACTTTTTGCCATTTTTTCAAATCGTTGCCCAGCATGAAATCGCCGGTTAATGATTTGTCCAGATTGTTGTTGAGTATCTGCAAGTCGCTGTTTGCTTCTTCCAGCCAGGTAAGCGCCTGTTTAAATACCACTTTCTGTGAGTCGTATTTTGGTTTGGTATTGTCCAGACTTTTCAGGGCATCGGTTAAAGGTAAATCGCCCAGTCTCATGCTCATATCAATGAAGTAATAAGCCTTCATGAATTTGCCAATCGCTGCATAAGGGTTATTATCGGCCATTCCAACACGTTTGGCTTCAGTAATCATCTGGTTCACGTTCTTCAGTTGATTGTAATTGAAACTGGTGGTTGTCCAGTCGTATTCCTGATCGCCATAGTAGGCGTAATTGCTGCACCAGAATTGATTCCATTTCTGAGCATCGCTCCAGGGAGAATAATAGATGTTATAAAGTGCATTCGTAAACACCAGTGAAGGCGGAACTTCTCCCGGACGGTTTGGATCTTTTTCCAGTTCTTCGAATTTCTGGCATGATGTAAATGCTACTGCAAGGACCATCATGAATAGGATTATTTTTTTCATCTGTATATAATTGAGACTATTTTAAAATACTTGAGTTAGAAATTAATATTCAGGTTAAAACCAAATCGACGGGTTGTTGGGGTTTGCAAACCTGACGATCCGTTGGTGCCGGCGTATTGCTCGATGTCGATATCACTTCTTTCAGCAAAATACAACAGGTTACGACCCACAAACGAAATATTGGCTTGTTTGATAAAGGTATTCTTCAGGATATTTTGAGGTAGGTTGTAAGTCAACACCACTTCACGAAGTTTCACATAGGTACGGCTAATGGCATAAGCCGAATTGGTTCCGTAAACCCGGCTGATGTAATCCTGTACAAATGTAGGGGCTGTATTTGGTGCATATTGGAGTTTGTCATAGTTGGTAACATGTCCGTCAACATCATAAACAATTGCAACGCCATTGCTTACCACAACTCCATCGCCAACATACGATTTAATACCTTTGGTGTCGTTAATCCTGGCTTCGCCCATTGCACCTTCAACTGTTTTGATGTGTCTTCCTCCCTGATACGTTTTTTGCTCAACGTAATCGAGAATGGTGCCACCAAAACGTCCGTCGAACTGAAATTTAAGGCTTACATTTTTATAGCTAAGTGTATTATTAATTGCTCCAGCCCAATCAGAGTTAGCATTTCCAAGGAATTGAGCAACTGAATTCCGGATCGGACGGCCACTGGCATCGTTAATCAACTGTCCATCGTCAGTACGGACAAAGTCAGTTCCGTACATTTTGTCCATACGGTCGCCAACTTTCAGGTAGATGTTTAGCTTATCAACTCCCGGATAAATTTCATTCAGGTATTGCCGATTGGTAGAGTAGTTGGCTGAAATGTCCCAGCTTAATCCGTTTTTATTACGGATGGGTGAACCCGAAACAGATAATTCAATACCTTTTCGTTCCACTTTAATACCGTTTACCAAAGCCGAACTGTATCCGGTTGCTCCTGAAATGGGCAATGAGAATATTTGTGGTCCATCGATGCTCGAGAAATAAGTAGCATCGAATGTCAGCCTGTTATCGAAAAGGCCAACATCAGTTCCAATTTCCCAGGCCGAGCTTGAGCTTGGTTTCAGGTCAGGATTTGATATTGTATTGGTATAATTGGCTGCCGAATTGCCCTGAATTAGACTAATGTTGTATGAAGAGGAGTTTTGGTAGGTAGGCCCGTCATACGGAGAATAGTAATTTCCACCATAACCCAACACACTGAATCCAAGGAATTGATAGGTTGGCCCAATCATTGACTGAGAGAGTGCACTACCAACATTGGCATACGAACCTCTTAGTTTCCATGATTTAACATGCGGTATGGTAATCAGTTTCGACAGCTCGATACTTGTTGAAACTGATGGATAGAAATACGCGTTGTTTCCTGAAGGTAATGTGGAGTTTTTATCGGTACGTCCGGTTAACGACAGAGTCAGAAAATCGTCGTAAGTGAAGTCGGCTGTTGCGTAAGCGCTAAGTACCTGCATTGGGGCATAGAAACTGTAGGATTTTACAGGATTCTTCGTGTTGCTTAGGTTGTACCAACCCGGAACATTCAGGTAGTCGGTTGTGGCAAAGCTGCTCCTGAAATCGTAAGTACGAAGGTTCCCCCCAATAGTAGCATGAAAGCTAAGTTTAGGTATTACATACCGGTCGTACGACAAAAGAACATCGGTATTGTTTTCAAACAAATTACGTTTGTCCTCGCGGTAATCGCCCAATCCGGCTTCGCGTCCGTAAGGGTGTGCAGAAAACGGAAGTTTTTCGGAACGGAACAAATCGTAAGTAGTAATGGCCGTGCGTGCCTGTAAATTCAGGTAATTGTTGAATTTGTAGTTAATTGAAGCATAACCACTGAGGTCGCTTTTGTAGTGTCCGCGAAGCCATTCGTACGACATAAAATAGGGGTTGTGGTAACGCTGGTATTCGGCATAAATCGATTGTACACCTTCTTTTCCGGGTTGCCAGTAATTGCGCATATCATCCATATCCCAATCGGCTCCACCCCATGCAATGATGTTGTAAATAATACTGTTAGGTCCATAGTTCACATCAGGAACATTGGGTGTGTACTGACGGCTATAGGCCATGTTTGCGTTCAAACTTAGCTTCTTTGAAATTTTGTACCCTCCAGATAAGCTAAAATTGGTAATGTTCAGCGAAGTATTTGGCACAATTCCATTCTGGTAGCTATGTGATGCCGAAATGCGTAGATCGTGCTTTTCTCCAGACGAGGCAACAGAAAGACTGTTGTTTGATAAAAGTCCGGTTTCAAGGAACCTTTTCAGGTTGTCTTTACCACGAGCCACCCAGGGTGTGCCAATTCGTTTTCCTGTAGCAGCGTCAATCGGGCTATCATATTGTGGAATAAGCTGTCCTTCGAAATGTGGTCCCCAAACATCGTAGTCGCCATCATTCAAACCGCCACCTTTCCCGTCAACAAATTCGTATTTTCCGTGGTCACCAGGGCCATATTCGTCCTGAACTTTTGGAATGGCTAAAAAGCCACTTTCGAGCATTGTACTTGAATTGAATTCTAAAGCGAACCCGCGTTTGTCTTTGGTTCCGCGTTTGGTGGTAATCTGTATGGCGCCGTATTGGCCGCGCGATCCGTACAGTGCTGCCGCAGTTGGGCCTTTCAGTATCGTGTAACTTTCAATATCGTCAGGATTAATGTTCCAGGTATCAGTCTGTACAGGAACACCATCAACCACATACAAAGGGGCGTAACCACGCAACAAGACCGATGGGGCTCCAAGAATTTCGGCAGAAGCGCCAACAGTCAAACCTGCTACTTTCCCTGTCAGAGAATTGATCGCGTTTGGTTCCCGTGCCTTGACCAGTTCACTGCCTTTAACATCCTGAACAGCAAAACCGATTGTACTTTTCACCTTTTCGATTCCTAAAGCAGTAACAACAACCTCTACAATTTCTACCTTCGATTCTTCCAATGTAATATTGATTACTCTCTGGTTGCCAACTGCAACATCAATTGGATCAAATCCAACATACGATACCGTTAGAATGTCTTTAGATGAAGCCTGAATGGTAAAATGGCCTCTTTCATCGGTCAGGACACCAATCGAGGTTCCTTTAACCAGGATAGTTGCACTTGGCAGGGTCTCTCCATTTCTGGTTTTCACGGTTCCTTCTATGTTTACCTTTTGGGCAAACACAGCAGTTCCGATCAGAAGGAACGTGATTACTAAAAAAATAATTTTTCGCATTTTAATGAAATTAGAATTTATAAATAGATAATTATGGGACATAACTATAGCCATCTGTGGCTTTTTAAAGCCATAAACATCAATAAATCAATTATGGAATAAGATTTTCTTTTTAAATGGCCTATAACACCAGAATCACCCTTTTAGTTAAAAGGTCAACGAGCGAAACCACCTCATTCGTACTGCTGATTTCCTTTTCAAAACTTTTTGTATCTACAGTACAAACACTGTTGGCTACATCTAAAACTTTATTAAAGTCGGCCGAAGCGGTTTCCATTGAAATCGCACCTTTTTTAACCGATTTTTTCAGGTAGCGTTCAATTTTCATAACCGCATCGTAAATTACAGGTTTACGAACGATTGTTCTCATCTGTGGGTTACCTGGTACGATCGGTACTTTGTAGGTGTATTTTGAATCAAGAAAATACAATTTCCGGGCAACTGACTCACCTAAAATATGTTTTTCAATCAAGTCTTTCGGAATTGTACTAAGATCGTTTTCATTTGTATATATCCTGAATTCAAATACAGGCAAACCGGTGGAAGAAGAATTTGCTCCTGCAACCTCTTTTGGGAAAGCCATTGCCAAATCGTCCTGTGCAAACACTTTCAATGAAGATAGCACAAAAAAAATGAATAATAAGTGTAAAGTTGTTTTCATATTGTAACTGATTTTTAAATACATTTAAAATATTTGAAATTAAAATACTGAATGATAATATATTAATACCATATTAACTTGTTAAGAATTCGTTTCAAACACAAAAGATAGTACTGATAAAGCGGTCTGTAAATCTTCGCGGGTTATTGTTAGTGCTGGTGAAAGCTGCAGAACATTACCACGCGAAACCTTAAAACTTAAACCATGTTGCATACATTCGTACATGATTTTTTCAGCCTCTTCGATAGCTTTCACTTTAGTTACCTGATCATTGACCAGCTCAATTCCCCAGAGAAGACCGATCCCACGGACATCGCCGATTAATGGAAATTTTTCTTTTAGCCTCAATAGCTTTGTCAGCATCCATTTTTCGTCATCTGCAACTTTTTGTAACAAGTTATTGGTTTCGATAAAACTAAAAGTTGCCAAGGCTGCAGCACTTCCAACCGGATTTTTCTCATGTGTATAGTGTCCCAGCGAAATATCTTTTGCAATATTATAGTTGTCGCGGGCGACGATGGCTGCAAACGGTATTATCCCACCACCCAATCCTTTTCCAAGACATAGAATATCTGGTTCTATACCGAAGTGTTCAAATGCAAACATTTTGCTTGTCCGTCCGAGGGCAACAGGAATTTCATCCAAAATAAGCAACACACCATGTTTGGAACATATTTCACGAACTCTTTGCCAGTATGCCTTCGATGGTATTTGCACATCGGTACTCCGGATTGTTTCAGCAATAAAAGCTCCAATATCACCTTCTTTTTCAATCACATATTCAAGGTAATCGGCATATTTTAGCTGATCTTTTTCTGTATATCCGAAGATTCCACGATAAGTGGTTGGCGGTGGTATGCAGATCACACCAGACATCATGGGACCCAGGTGTTTTTTGAAAACATTCTCACCACCTGCCGAAATCGCATCAAGCGAAGCCCCGTGAAATGAGTCCCACAGCGAAATCACCTTATGCTTTCCGGTAACCACGCGTGCAAGTTTTAATGCCATTCCTATAGCTGAAGTTCCACCCGGTGCAAATAAACTCCGGTTTAAGTCCCCTGGTAGCAGACTGGCTAATTTTTTAGCCAGTTCTACTGCAGGCTGATTCGTATATCGGCGTGGTGAAAAAGACAGACTATGCATCTGCTCAGTAATCTTATCAAGCACATAGTCATTTCCATAACCAAGTTGATGAACATTATTCCCATGAAAATCAAGCATATATTTCCCTGAAATAGTTCTCATTCCGCTTCCCTTTGATTTGTCCAATACATCGAGGCAAGGACTCGACATCGACTGATGCAGAAAATAACGGGCATCATCTTTCAAAATTTGCAAGGTTATTTTATCCGTAAAATGCTGATTACATTCCTTGCGCATTTCCGAAAAATTCACATCGCCTTCTGTCAATAACATGGTTGTATCCATCACTAAAATCAAAATAAATTTATATTCAAATTTGATTTCGAGCCAGTAAATAGGTTTCGAACAGTTAAATCCGTGTATTCGTCACGGTTAAGTGGCAAAATCAATGATGCCTCAGCCGGTATTGTCAACAGGTTACCTTTTTTTGTTACCATATCAAACGGGATGGCTGATTTATTGCTGATTTCAAATAATTCATGTTTTTTTCTGTTCGTTATTCCCGTAGGTTTGATGATAACAGATGCCTTGAAAAAAGCTGTTAGAAATTCTTCTTTCCCTGCCAGTTTGTTATCGAAATATGCAAGTGTGCGGTTTGCAAACAAAGCTTCTTTAATAGATTCAATACTGCGGTCTTTGGCAAAAACAAGCGTCATTGGCCGATGCCCATTTTCAAGATCGTAGAAACCCGCTGTTATATCATGTATATCCGAATTGCTAATCACTACCAAATTGCGATTGAGACACCAATCGAGCACAATTGGATAGTATTCCTGTTCATTAAAAACCTCGATACCATTGATTAATCCTTTATCGAACAATTCCTGATGCTTTGGCATCCACATACAAGTATCAGGTTGTTGAGCTTTCCATCCCGGATGATTCCACATAATAAAAGCTCCCTGTTTTTTTGCAACCTGAAGCGCTTCAATAGCACCTGGTGTGTCAAGCAGGTTTACATCATTTAAAAAAAGAGCATTCAAATGTCCCGGAGGCATACTGCGAGTCACTTCACCGGCTCGGATCAACAGAATATTCTTTTCAGCTGCAATTTCTTTGGCAATTTCATAGGAAGAATTGTGGTCACCGCTTACAAATTTTTTAGAAGGCTGATTTTCAATGTGATCCGTTATTGCTATCGCGTCAAGTCCTTCTTCCCAGGCCTCTTTCACCCTATACGTTGGCCACACGATTCCATCCGAGAAAATAGTGTGCATATGAAAATCACATTTTAATGTCTGATAACCCAAAATATTTGGCAACTTAATTTCTTTTCGCGATGATACTTTTTGCATATGCGAAAACTGTACATTATTCAGGTTCTGCGCGAAGCTTTTCGCCCCGAAGCAGAAAATGAATACCAGTAAAATTCTTAATTTCATCTTGTTATGTATTTATTGTTTTTAAGGATAAATTCAGATTTTTCAAATTAATCAATGAAGCGATTGCGAAGATTAAATTTTAATCTTTCTTTACTTATTTTATTGTTTCCGTTTGCAAATGTCGACTAGCGGTGTTACATTTCAATGAACAGGATGTTACAGATTAATGAATTGTGAGATATTCAGATCGTAACTTTCATATCGGTAAGCACCTCTCTCATGACATCGAGTAACCGGTTAATATCTTCAGGATATAGCTGACCGATATTACCAATCCGAAAACAGTCAGTATCTGACAATTTCCCCTGATAAATGACCTGGCCACGCAAATGAAGCTTTTCGTAGAAACGGGTAAAATCGAAATTTTCATGCTTTGGAAACAGGAAGGAAGTGATAATATATCCCTGGTCTTTTTTAGCCAAATAGGTTTCTAAACCCAGAGTTTCGGTTCCTTCAATTAATCTGGTGTAATTCCGTTGATATCGTTTTGAACGTTTCAGAATACCTCCTTCAGCTTTTAACTCTTCAATAGCCTTTCGGAAAGCAAGAATTGACTGAATCGGGGGTGTGAACCGAAATTGGTTGTTATTTTTCATTTCAATCCATTGACTGTAAAGGTCGAGTGATACAGTACGGGCATTGCCTTTGCATAAATTTAATGTATCAGTTTTAAAAATGACAAACGAAAATCCGGGAACCCCTTCTATGCATTTGTTGGATGACGAGATCAAAAAGTCGATATCAAGCGCTTTCAGATCAATAGGAACCGCTCCAAAACTGCTCATCGCATCCACAATAAAAATTTTGTTGAAGTCTTGAACTACCTTACCAATACTTTTAATGTTGTTGAAAATTCCAGTGGTTGTTTCACAATGTACAATGGCAATATGCGTGATTGAATCATCATTTTTCAGGGCTTCTTCGACATCTTTAAACGAAGGAACAATGTTTTCCTTATAGCTTAATGTGGACGTTTTTATACCGTAAATCTGTGCTATTAGTCTCATCCGTTCTCCGTATGAACCATTGGTAATCAAAAGTAAATGTCCATTTGAGGGAATAACAGTTGATATAACTGATTCGACGCCAAATGTTCCTGATCCTTGCATCAATACCGAATCGTATCCTTCTTTTCGGGTTACACCGGCAATTTTAAGTAGTTCGCTGCGTATTTCTTTTACGATTTCCAAAAATTCTTTATCACGCGAACCCATATCGTGAAGCATTGCTTCCTTCACCGAGCGTTTTGTATTTAAAGGACCCGGAGTAAACAGTTTATTGTCCATCATCTTTTAACTTTGATTATTTGATTAAAAATTGGAATTTATGCCCAATTCTGTAAATTTTTCTGGATTCGATGATTGTAATTCAGCTATTTCATCCTTTGGATTTTCAGTTCCATAATTCCATTTCAGAATTAGTAGAAAAGCCGCTATCAGGGCTACAACAACAAACAGGTGAAACAAAGCGTTCCATCCATATTTTTGCGACACAAAAGCGACGGCAAAAGGTGATAATAACTGTCCCGCCGAGCCAACACCATTAATTATTCCTGCCGCCAGAGCTGCTCCATGATTTTTCCCCATATCCATCGCAGCTGCACCCGACATAAGCGAATCGGGTCCATAAGTGAAAAAGCCGATAAAGCCGATAGATATTATAGTTGGTATTATTCCCAAGGGACTGAGATAGGGCTGCAAAAAAAGTACAACGGCTAAACCAAATAACATAATCGAGCTGATTGGAAACCTTTTGGCTTTGAATAAATAATCGGAAGCAAAACCAGCGGCTAAAACTCCGAAGAAACCGAATGCTTCATAGGCCATGGAGGTATATCCGGCCTGTTGGTCGGAATACATTAATGCTTCTGACAGATAAAGCGGAAGCCAGAAAAGAAACGCATAACGGGTAAATTTTAAAAAAAAATACATGATTGCAGTAATCCAGACGGCTCTATTTTTCAATACTGCGATCTGTGCTTCTTTCTCTCTTTGTTTTCCTTTTTTTGTGATGGTGCTTTTTTCAAAAGGCTCAAGTCCGACATCAATTGGATTATTCCGGTCAAGTACAATAAATATAAGGGAAATGATCAGCAACAAGATTGATGGTGCAAGAAAAGCCCTTCTCCAGGAGAAAGCTGTCATTATATGCTGATTGGTAAGCCAGTAAGTGGCAAAAGCTGTTGCAGCCACGCCTCCGATTACATAACAGGTGGTCCAAAACGACATCATAACACCACGCTCCCTTTTTTTAAACCAGGGTGTGAGGTTTTTAAGAAGTCCCGACCAGCCTGATGATTGTCCGAAGCCGTTTAACCCCATTAAAAAAAGGAAAGAACCTATAGTGCCCATCCAGCCCATCATTAGGTTTGCAATTACAGAAAGCAGAAGGCCAATCCCAACAATCAGGCGGGGTCCATGACGGTCGCTCAGATAGCCATTCAGAAACTGACCAAGCATGTACATGATACTGTAAATTGTTATCACAAGCGCAAATTCTTCCTTAGAAGTGCTTAGGTCGCGACTCATTACGGGCATTACGACACTGAAATTTTTGCGGCAAAAATACATACCAAAATAGGCAAGCCATGTCACTGTAAAAATTTGAACCCTCCATTTTTTCATGGTGGGAGAAATGGCTTTCGTCATTTTAGTTTTGTTTGAAAGGGAAAATTATTTCAAGTGGCCTGATTCAATCTGCAAATTGATCTCTTCAAGAACAGGCAAGCAATCCCAAACTCCTTCCGCCACAAAGTCAGCGCCTGCATCCAATAACTTACGCCCGGCGAAGGCAATTTTATCCATTAGCCATACCGGATCGGCTGCTTCGGCATCGGCAAGTGACAAGCCCAGTTCATTTCCCGATTTTGTTAGTCCGATGGTCCACATGCCGGCATTTACCCCTTCCTGGACATCGGCAACTGTATCACCTATTTTCACCATTTGGTTCAAAGGAAAAACATTTAATTTTTCGCAGTTGCGGTAAATCATCCATGGAAAGGGGCGACCTGTAGAAACTTCCGAAGAATTTACAACTGAATCGGGAATTAAACCATTTGCGGAGGCCAGCGGCAAGATGTTTTTCATCATTTCTGCAACATATCCTGTTGTGGATCCAACTTTTATTCCCTGAGATTTAAGCAAATCAATAAGTTCAACAGCACCTGGAATCGGAGTACTGAAGTTTTTAACGACCATGGCAAGACCTGGTGCAAGTTCGGCATAGATTGCTTCAACATCAGTTTCCGTAGGGATTTGACCAAATTTCGTAATCCATTGTTTTTGAATCGAATCAAGCCGCATCAGCTCGCGGACATGATCTTTTTTTGCCTGGCCCATCGGCCCGCGAGCCTCTTCAATACTTAAAGTGATACCCTTTCTGCTGAAAACTTCGATAAATATCTGAGTTGGAGCCATACAACCATAATCAATTATAGTTCCGGCCCAGTCAAAAATGACTGCTTTTATATGATTTAACTTCTTCATGATTTTCAATTAATTACTTCTTCTTTCGTGTGAATGTAAATTTGCCTTTTGGCCAACTCGTTAAAAACGGTTTTAGGATCGAAGACGAATTCAGGGTAGAGGGCACCTTCACCTTTATACTTACCCTGCGCAATAAGCTGTGCCGCAATACTCATTGGTATTCCGACATTTCGCGTATAAGCCCTTAATCCGGCCCATTCGGCATCAGAACCATCGGATGCAGGATGTGTGTGGGTCAATGTTTGTCTTACCAACTGACCATTTTTTACCCCTTCAACTTCAATATGAAGCGAGTAGCCAAATAATTCGGTTGTTTTCCCTTTTTCAGATTTTTGGAGGTATTCCCCAATGGCATCCATAATGCCGAATTTGTGTCCGTTAAGGGATACCTGCTGGTTATTCATAAAACCATAGTTATACAAAGCCTTTATTAGGAGCATATTTTCGCGAGGCCATGTTCCACGAACCTCAATTAATTCAACACCCTTGTTTTCGAGATATTTAGCAAGTGTAAATGTTTCGGAATGAGGGATGATGTATTGAAGGGTATTTCCGAATGGTTGTGGGAGTTGAATTACACGCGGCCGTGAAAAAGGTGGTACCTGAATGAACTGTCCGTTTTCGAAAACTGTGCGTCCCGGTAAATGCGGGTCGTATTCGTAAATAGTCGTTTCTGTAATTGAACAGGAAAAGGCAATAGGCCGGTAGGCACCATGGCTAACACGCACCGAGTTGACTTTTTCCATCTGGTCGCAGGCATAAACTGCCATCATATTCGTTGTTCCAGGGGTCATGCCGAAACCCGGAACCATAATCTTGCCTTTTGATTTGAAAATGTCACTGAATTGGTATTCGTCGCCAAAACCATTAAGATTGATTCCGTGACAATTTGCAAGTGCAATACATTCAGTCGAAAAGGCATTCAGGGTTATTGTGGTTCCATCAATAACTATATCATAATCTGAAAGTAGTGCAACTGTTTTTTTTTTGCTTTTTACATCTATATAGGCAAAATCGACCTTGGGATGATTCAGCCATTTTGACGTTTCCTTTGCTGTTTTGATATCAATATCACCAATTGTTAACTGATCGAAAGTTCCGAACCGGACAATATCAAGTGCTGACTCCCTGCATATCTTACCAGCTCCACCAATTGCAAAAATTCTCATAATGTAACGCTTTTGTAATTTTTTAGCCATTACAAAAGTTTACATTTGAATACATTAATACCAATAATTAATGAGAATTTATAATGATTTATCCATCGTTACAATATTTAGTATATTCATATGAACCAGTTAATTAAAGATGTAAACGGATTTATTGAAATCTGTAAAAAGCTGAAGCAGGCAGGATATAAAAAGAAGGATATTGCCAGTGTGCTGGATATTCCTGCACCTGTATTGTCGAGTTTGCTGAAAACAGTTTTGCCTTCCATATCCCAAATAAATACAGGGGTCTCGGACGAAGAGATTGAAGCGATCATTGCCGATGCTTTCTTAATGGTTAATAACCTCTCGAGAACAAAAGTTGTAAAACGAATTCCAAAAGATATTTTAATTCTTACAAATCTTCTTGAAAACAATGATTTTGAACGGAACGAAAAGTCGAGCTATTTGAACTTTATCCGACAGCAGGCAGAATTCTCGTATAACTATATTAGTAAATACTTTCAGGGGATTTATTATTTTTACTATATATCGTCGGATACTGATCAGGTAAAAGCTGATCCATTCATGATAAAACCAAATATTGTTGAGAAGATTGTTGAAGTTTATAAGGGAAATGAACAATGCAGTGTGCGCTGTTTCGGAATTGCTTTACTTAACAACAATCACACAATCAATATGCAACTTGCAGAGAACCACGAATCGCCTGAAGAGTATATGCAAATCTTGTTAAGTCTGCCATTTATTCGTCAGGTTGATTATCTGCGCGGGATATTTTCAAACCTGAATTTTGCAAGACAACCAATTGCCAGAAAGGTCGTCCTGCATAAAATATCGGATCGGTGTGATTATGATTTATTCAATTCGCATACAGCCAAACGATTTTCGTTGACAGATATAGATATCGCTGAAATTGGACGATATTTACATTCAGCGCATGCTAAAACTGAATGCTTCGCAAACGCCAAGCCATGTTTTAATTTTGGGGATCTAGACCATGAGATTAAAACCGCAAATTAGTCCATAAAAATATTTTAAAGAGATAAATCGTATGAAAATCTGTTTTATAATGTATCCCTGGGAGAGTATTAAACCAAAGCAGGATTCAACTATTCGCCTGGTAAATGAATGTGCAAGCAGAGGTCACGATGTTGCAATAACTACACCCCAAAATCTTATGATTAGGGATAGTGTTACAATAAGTGATTGCAATACAATTATTAATGGTCAAAAAATACCAAAAGGTATGACTAAATTTCACCTTAATGTTCAATTTGAAAACGGGTTACGAGCATTAAAAGACTTTGATGTAATCTTTATGCGCGATAATCCTCCATTGGATCCTTTTGTACTCAACTTTCTTGATTCAGTAAAAGATGAGGCTTTTATTGTAAATGCTGTCAATGGTTTACGGGAAGCCAACAATAAAATCTATACTGCAGCCTATTATGACCCTGAAAAGGAGATTATTCCAACAACACATGTGTCAAAGAACATCGATTATTTGCTTGGTATCATTCAGCAATCGGATAAAGACAAAATGATTCTTAAGCCTTTGGATGGTTATGGTGGCCGCGGAGTTATAATCGTTGAAAAATCTGCAAAAGACAATATCAGACCACTTCTGGAATTTTATATTAATAAAACGAAGGGAGAGTCAAATTATATAATCTTACAGGAATATGTCGAAGGGGCTGAAAATGGCGATGTAAGAGTGCTAATGCTTAATGGTAAACCGATTGGTGCGTTACGTAGAAAACCGGCAAAGGGAGATATGCGATCAAACATATCAGCGGGAGGAAGTGTGGAACGGTATAAACTAACAAAGAAAGACAGAATACTGTGTGACGTCATTGGAAAAAAACTGGTCAAAGATGGCATTTATTTTGCCGGTTTGGATATAATTAGCGGCAAATTAATAGAAATCAATGTTCTAAGTCCGGGTACAATTGCAGATATTAATAAGCTGAATAATGTGAAACTTCAGGTAGAAATTATTGATTATCTGGAAAAGGTAGTTTCGGAAATTGCACTAAATAAAGAAAATTTCAGGCCAGAAAACATATATGAAGATAAGCAAAATTGAGGTTAGCGATATTATAAAAAATATTGAACAGGAAAGAATATTTGAAGCTACATCGTCTGATGCCGGGTTTACAATTAAAATAGCGAAATACGTCCCATATTGTTGTACTGCAATTCATAGCGGCAGCAGTTTGAGGCAAGAATTGCATAAGAAAATTGCGTTAAACGATTATCAACGCTGGTACGAGGAGGACCCGTTTACGGATGATTTTATCAAATCAATGCCAATTACCATTGTTGGGAATGATTCGCGTTTTGAATATGACCTGAACCGTAAACCCAATGAATGTGTTTACGACGATGCATGGGGTAAAACGGTATGGAAGAAAAAGTTAACGATTCAGGAAATTAACGTGTGCAAACAAAAGCATTCAAATTATTTTAAAGTATTACATGCGCTTATTTCAAAGCTTGAGGCATTATTCGGCGGTTGTGTAGTCTACGATATTCATGCCTACAATTATAAAAGATGGGATCGCGAGGTTCCACTCTTCAATATTGGCACCGAAAAAATAGATTTGGAGGAACACGGTGAAACAGTTAAAAACTGGCTCAACGAATTAAAAAATATTGCTTTGCCAGACATTATCAATTGTGCGGTTACCAATGATGTTTTTTTTGGTAACGGCTATAACCTCGAGTATGTCACTACCCATTTTGGAAAAACGCTGGTTCTAGCTACGGAAATAAAAAAAGTTTATTGCGATGAATTAACAGGAGATCCGTATCCTAAGATCATTCACAAACTCCAGCAATTTCTGAAAATTGCTATCTTAAATAATACAAACACTTTTTGCCGGAAACTTGAAAAATGGAATCATTTTTCAAATATCAGTTTATTGGATAAAAATGTCAACAAGAATCTGCTAAAAACCGATAGGGATATTTACAGCTTATTGAAAAATATCGAGTTATTAGCAGTGGTCAATCCAATTAATACGAGTATTGAAAAGAATAAATTTTTCAAGAATAAATTTTCAAAGATTCCGAAATTCAAATATAATCCTATCAGGATTAATTCCTTTAATCTAAAGCAAAGCTTGTTCAATGTACCACTTCAGGATATACAAGATGTTTCAATCAGAAATTTATATAAGGCAGTAGTTAATAGCTATTTCGACAAGATAGATTTGATTAGCTCATTAAACACGGATAAGTTTATGGTTAATTCGATTCGTTATTTTGGAAGACCATCGAAAAAAGATTTATTAAATGCCTCCTACATTTTGCTTTTACCCGATATTCCTGACGAAGCCAAAAAGCAACCTGTTTACGATGCAAAAACTGCAATGGTTAGCTTTAAAGAAGAACTGGATGAATATGGCATTAATGCGAAAATTGAACTGAGCAATATGGTTATTTCTCAGGTGATGGTATTAAATTCCAAGAAGATGATTCTATTTCAGCCGCAGGCAATTTTTAAACGGAAGGAGCTTCAGGCATTAATAGAACATGAAATCGGTATTCACATGGTAACAACCATGAATTCAAATTGCCAGAATTTAAAACTATTCAATATAGGACTTCCTGTCAATACTTTAACGCAGGAGGGACTGGCGATCCTGGTCGAATATTTAAGCGGAAACATTACCCTACACCGACTTAAAAAAATTGCTTTTCGAGTTATTATTGTTGATATGATGTGCAGCGGATCAGATTTTATAGAATGTTTTAACTTTTTAAGAAATGATTATAATGTTGAGCAAAATGTTGCCTTTAATATTGTCACCAGGGTTTTCCGTGGTGGTGGATTTACCAAGGATTATTTGTATTTGAGCGGATTTGTTCTGATGCTCCGCTATTGGGAGGAGCACCATGATTTAGTTCCTTTATTGGTTGGAAAAACATCATTGTTGTTCTATAATACCATTGTGGAAATGATTGGCCGGGAGATGATTTCACCACCAAAATTTGTCACAAAAAGCATTCTAAAACCAAAAATCGAACAAAATAATTCAATTTACAGCTACATTTTGAGCGGTTTAAAATAAAATTGGTGATGGATAATTGCATAATTTGAAAGGTAAAGGTCAAAATTTGCCATTCCCATAGGGGGCTTTTCTATTTTTTAAAATGCTTATTAATTAGCTCGGTTAAATGAACTTTAATAATGGGTTTTGAAATATAATCATTACATCCTACCTCAATTGCCGACATGTTGTTCTTTAAATGTATGGGAGAAATAATGCCGATGCTTTCCACAGGAGTGTTAAAAGAACCATTCCTTGGGTATTACAATTTATTTGATCAGTTCATAGATATTGGAATTATCGTTCCAATCGCTATCTTTGTTGGTGTATTGCTGTTGAAGCGCAATGCTTATGGATTCCTTTTTTCAACTGTTCCGCTTATTTTAGTTTTAAATATTGGCTTGTCGGTTGTAAAAGGACAATCCAGTTTTGAACTTTTTTGTTCTTCAATTTATTCGATTTACCTTAAGCCCTTTCGTTTTGAATGATTACACTTAGAAACCGATTCATTATTATAAATCAATTCAAAGTCACCATGGAAAACATTGAAAATCTTTCGTTAAAAATGGATAGAAATGCGCAGGTAATAAGCATATTATCCAGAAATGCCGAAGTATGGAACAAAGTTACCAAATTTCAGGCTGCTGTTGATCAACTTAATTCCAATCAGAAAAAATTAGTGGATCTTAATGGTTTATTCGTTAAAGATATATCTGCATTTGAGAAAGTTAAGGATGATCTAAGAAAGGAATTGGAAAGCAGAACCATTGCGGTGGTTCGGATCATGCAGGTTTTTGCCCATGACAAAAAAATCGGGAAGTTACAACGCAAGTTGTATGATCTTACCTATGAATATGTTCAAAATTGTTTGGATCTGGAATTAATTAATATCTCGAAGAAAATGTTTCTCATTGCAAATAAGTTCGGAGGATATGCGCTAACATTTAAACGTAAAATTAAATCAGCATTAAATCCTGATAAGTTAAAAGCCACACGCAAATTTGAAACGCAATTCGGATTAAATTATGAAATGATAAATAATCTTGAAGATGCAATACTCAGGTTTATTAAAGCCATGCTTCTTTACAAAGTTGAGATGGATGAAAAAGAAAAAATTGCATTAAATATGAAGGAGATCAACAAAAAGACCAAAAAACTGCTGACAAATAAAATTGACCGGCTTGTATTTATGTTTGAGAACGAAAATCCGGGGTTCTACGAGGAATATAATGAATTGAGACAAGATCACCACTATAAACAGGTCATAGAAACAATTAACCAGGAGACTGATTTTCAGGAATTATTGCGGGATGAAAAAAGCCTGGGTGAGACTAAATAAAAATCAAAAGCGAAAAATCATCAGAGAGAAAATTCTGAAACAGTCTGAAATTTGTTATGATTTCAAAGATTGACAATGGTTTGGATATAGATGGAAAGCCAGTCAGTCTCAAAAAGGTAAGCGAAAAAGATATTAATAATCTTAATTCGGTTTCTGTTGAAGATCATTTGAATATTGACAAATCCATTCAGAATATGCATAATAAGTGGTTTAATAACAAGTTGTCGGTAGAATCAGTTACTGTGTTTTCACTTATGTGCGCTGCTGTTGTGTTTCAACTTCTGCTAAGGGATTACGGATTTCATGATGACGAGCTCTATTATACGACAATTGGTGATGGATGGAGCTTTTCCAATCTCGAAATCCTACCCATCACTCCCCTCTACCTGAGAATATTCACTTTTCTCTTTGGTTATTCAATCTGGGTCATTCATCTGGCATCAGCACTGTGCTGTGCATTCATTTTGGGAATAGCATGCCTGATTACAAAGGAATTTGGGGGAAAGAACTATGCAATCCTGCTGACTGGAACATTTCTTCTGTTTTCAGGGCTGGTTCCGGCGGCATCTGTTTTTACCTATGATGCCCCCGGACATTTGATTTGGATAGTTGCGCTATACGGAGTCGTAAGAGCATTAAAAGGCAATAATCCCCGCTGGGCAATTCTTACAGGAATTTTTATCGGCATCGGGATGCTTAACAAAGTTACCATTCTTTTCCTTCCTTTGGCCCTTGTTATTTCTCTGATTTTTGTCCCTCAAAGAGCATGGTTCAGAAGCAGATGGCTTTGGATTGCCGGCTTCATTGCCATCCCTTTCATCATTCCGTTCATAGTCTGGCAATTTCGGCATGACTGGTACTTCCTTGATTTCGTTACAAAGTACACCGGTGAAATGTCATATAAGGCTACATTTCCTGCATTTTTGTGGAATCAAATCGTGCCCAACAATGTACTTTCCTTCCCGGTTTGGTTAATTGGTCTGTTATTACTCCTGTTCTCCGCTAAATGGAGAACATATCGTCTTCTTGGCTTTACTTATATCATTCTTTTTCTGACCTTTTACCTGCTTCATTCACCATTTTACTTCATGATGCCACTCTATGCAATATTGTTATCAGTCGGATCAGTCAGGGTCGAACAATATTTTATACAAAGTGATTCACCAAAGTCAATGGTTAACAGAATGAAGGTTGCTTTACCATGTTTATATGTTCTTGGGAGTCTTCCTTTACTTCCATTGGCATTACCAATACTGCCTGTTGAGAAGCTCCTGATTTATGCTGATAAGTTTGGTGTAGATGCCGGTATCAGAACTGGTAGTTCAACTCAGAGTGTATTGCCGAACTGGTTTGCCGCCCGTTTCGGATGGGACGAAATGGTAAATGAAATCTCAGCAGTTTACCATTCAGCTAATGTAGCTGAGAATAATAGTGTCGGAATTATTGCCGGCAATTATCAGGAAGCGAGTGCTGTTCATTTCTATCGGAAAAAGTATGGCCTTCCCGAACCGATCTCAATGCAGGGTTGGTTTTATTTTGAGACTTTACGATTGCATGAGTTCAAGCCTTCATATGTTTCAATTGGAGTCTCTCCTGATTTGCTGAAACAATTATTTACTTCGGTTGAGCAAAAAGGTATTTTCAGTAACCCATATTGTCAGCCTGGTGAGAATAATCTACCTGTATATTTTTGTACCGGCCCTAAATGCGATTTAAAGAGACGATGGATTATTGACAGGCGTATGGATCCGCAATTCAGGAAGTACATAGATGCAAAGGGGGTAATCAAAGCGATCGATTGGTACAGGGAACTTAAGGGAAAAGACAACACAATTCTTCTTTTTACCGCGCAACAAATCAACACACTTGGCTACGATTATTTGGGGAAAGGGAGGTATGATGAAGCTATAGCCCTTTTTTCACTCAATGTGGAAGAATATCCTGAATCCTCTAATGTTTACGATAGCATGGGGGAAGTTTACTTCACAAAGGGCGAATATGAACCTGCAGGCAGGTTTTATAAAGAATCCCTCAGGCGGGATCCGGCTAATAACAACGCCAGGCAGTATCTCAAAAGGATTGACAGTATCACTGGCAGTGATAATAATTAATTAAAAACCTGGTTTGTCTGGTTTCGTAAAATTGCATCATATTCAACAGCGGTTGTACTGACATACGGCACTGTGAAGCAAAAACAGGTACCACTTGCAGTATTGTCTGCAATCCATATCTTACCTTTATTCATTTCCACAAATTCTTTGCACAATTTCAGGCCAAAACCTGATCCTTTTTCATTCATCAAACCAGCGGAAGAGGATTCTTTATCAGAATGAAAGATTGATTTCTTTAGTTTATGATCAATTCCAATACCCGAATCGGTAACGGAAATAATGTAATTCTGTTTTTTTAGTGTGGAAGTGATTCCGATGATTCCGTGTTCCGGGGTGTATTTGATTGCATTGGATACAAGGTTACGTACCACGCACATAAATAAATCGGCATCAGCTTTGATGAAAGAATCACCTGGCAGATCAATAAATAGCTGAATGTTTTTTTGTTTCAGAATTGTCTCGTACATGCGGGAGGATTCGTGGACCAGCTTTTCCAGCGAGTGATCGGTAATAACAGGTATAATCCGGTTAAGGCGCGATCGCGACCAGTGCAACAGATTATCCATCAGATGAAATGCATTTTTTGCCGATTCGTCTAAAGCACCAAGTGTTTTCCGTACTTTTTCGGGCGGCATTTTAGTGTAGCGTAATGACAACATCTCAGTAAGGTTTTGGAACCAATAGAGCGGATTCCTTAGTTCGTGTGTAATAATTGAAAAGATCTTGTCCTTTTCATAGTTTGCATTTTCAAGTTCTTTATTCAGTTTCTCAAGTTCCCTGTTTTGCTTTGTAACCTGGTTGTTGAGTTGTTTAAGTTGTTTATTGGCTTTTCTGTTACTTTCAGAACGTGAGTAAAGCAGGATTGTGAAGAGTGCAGTAAATGCCAGTGCAATAAGGACTATCCACATTAATGCGTCTTTCCGGAGAATTGTCATTTTTTTAAATTCATTGTCTTTGCGCAGAACTTCATTGTCTTTTTCTTTCCTTTCGGACTCGAAGGTGAGGCGTAGTTCCAATAGCTTATGATTATTCTCGGCCTCCATTAATTTTTTCTCCGCCTTTGTAAACAAAGTATAATATTTTAATGATTTCATGTAATCCTTTTGAAAAAGGTAACATTGATATAACCCCCAATATCCATCATGGTTTAGCTCCGTCAGATTTGCGGATTTTGCCTTATAAAGACAAAGTTCAAACGCCTTTCTGGCAGAATCGGACTGGTTCAGGGCAAGTAGTGTTTTCCCTAATTCAAGTGATGCTTCCGCTATACCGGCATCATATCCGGTTATATTTGAAATTGCAAGAGATTTAAGCAAATATGGATTTGCCCTTAATGGCATTAAAAGTCGATTATATGCCTTTCCCAGGTTCGTTAACGCTTTTACTTTCCCTTTCGTATAGGATATCTGTTCACAATTCATCAGTGCTTTCGAAAAGTAGAAGAGGGCACTGTCGGGTTTATTATATGCAAGAAAGACTTTCCCGATGTTATTGAATGAGTTGGCCATCCCTTCCGGTGTATTGAGCGATACGCGATAAGCAAGTGCTTTACGGTGATATTCCATTGACCGGTCGGGCTGTTCCAGCGCAAGGTAAATGGTTCCCAAATGGTTGCAAACATCTGCTAAATTGATATAATCACTGGTTTTCTCACATATATCGTAGGCATCTAAGTAACATCTGAGGGCCATGTACAAATTGCCATCGTTGTTGTAGGTTTTTCCAAGACTCAGTAATACCGAGGCCGATTGCAACATATTACCCCTGCTTTTATTAATCTCGATGGCACGTTTGTAAAACAGTACCGATTCCTCAAAATATCCGGTTGTGTGGTAATACTTGCCAACATAGTTGAGGGCAGTAGCTTCAAGATCGGAAAATTTGTTTTGTTGTGCAATTGAAAGTGCCTCTTTAAAAAAATTACCAGATTTCATATATTCTCCTCTGATATAAAAAATGGTTCCGGTTTCAATAAGCGACTGGCATTCACCAGTTTTATAACCAATTTTCTTCGAGAATGTCAATGCATTCTGAAACAAGGCAAGTGCATCATCATTTTTACCCTGTAGCCGGAGATTTGATCCTAATGCAAACCATGATTTGACGATCATTGTATCGTTTCCTGCGATTTGAGCCATTTTAAGTGCTTTTTCTGCGGCTTCAAACGAAGAACTTAAAGATACGTAACCGGGAACAAAGGTATTGTGAAGCAACCCGTTAATTTCAAGGGCTGCCTTGGTTTCCTTCGATTTATTATTTGATTCCTGACAGGCGAAAACTGCAGCTAATAAAATCGTGCCCAGTAATAAACTAAACGGATGAGCAGTTTTTTTCATATTATTTGATGATTCCGTTGCGAATAGCATAGCGCGTTAAATCCGAATTCGAAGCAAGATTCATTTTTCGCATAATATTGGTACGGTGATTTCCGATTGTATGTTTGCTTATTGTAAGTTTTTCGGCTATCTCCGATTTCTTCATACCCGAAGCCATCATAAAAAAGATTTGAAATTCGCGGTCCGACAATGTTTCGTGCAACAATGAATCCACACTCTTTTCTGGCTCGATGATCCATTCCGCAAGCATGGAGCCTTGCTGCTGGGTGAAATATTTTTTGCCTGAGAGAACAATTCTCAATATTTCAATAATTCGTTTTGGATCGGTTTCCTTGTTTATATAGGCAGAAGCACCATTTCGAATCATGCGCACCGCATATATCTCGTCGGGATTCATCGAGAAAATTACGACAGGTGTGCGTTCCCATGTAGTTTTAATCTCCTTGAGTACATCCATGGCATCTCTCCCTGGCATCGAAATGTCAAGTAGAACCAGGTCATAACGATTGCGTCTGAGTTTTTCGATCAGCTCGTCTCCATTTACAGCCTCGTCGCAGATGCTCATATCGGTTGTTTCGTCGAGAATGAGTTGCAATCCTGTACGAACAACTGCATGGTCGTCGGCTATAATAATTCGTTTTAGCGGCTTTTCCAAAACTGGCTGATTTTGATGACAAAAGTATTTCAATCTATCTGATTCTAATATTAACTTAGGGTTAATTAAATACTAAGAGAGTATAAATTAAAAGCGTTAAGTATTAAGTATACATCCGTTAATTGCAGTTCATCTGATTCAAAGCACATGAATGTCATCGTCTTACCAATTTCTTATTTCGTATAGTTAAAATAACTATACACTTTCGATTAAAAACGCCATTGCAGGCTTAATGGATTCGTTTTATCCTTGCATAGTCATATTATCGAATTTCCAATGTGCAAATTTTTATGTTGTATTCTATCGCTGACAGCTATTTTTTCGGGCTTACAGGCAAAGACAATTCGTGGTGTTGCAAGCGATGCAGTAACTGGCGAAGTGCTGATTGGTTCTGCTATTTACATCAAAGAGCTTAACAAAGGGACAATTTCTGGTTTGGATGGATCATATATTATAAAGAATCTTCCCAAAGGCAGTTATGAAATATCATGCAGCTACCTGGGTTACAAAACGATTGAAAAAAAGATTCTTATTGGCGAAAATGATGTATCGGTTGTGAATTTCAATCTGACTGAGCAAACTTCAGAACTGGGCGAAGTAAAAGTTGTTTCAAACTGGAATAAAAATACCGATATAAGTGCCCGCACTCTTGAGAGACTTGCAGATCAGGTTATAAATGTAATAAGTGCAAAGACCATTGAGCTTTCACCTGATCTTACTGTGGCTAATGTTATTCAACGCATGTCGGGGGTGACTCTTGAACGAAATGCAACTGGTGACGGGCAATATGCCATTTTACGCGGAATGGACAAACGCTTCAACTATACCATGGTAAATGGAATGAAGATTCCAAGCCCGGATAATAAAAACCGATTTGTTCCGCTCGATATTTTCCCTTCTGAACTTCTTGATCGCCTTGAAGTTAGCAAGTCACTTACTGCCAATATGGAAGGTGATGGCATCGGAGGTGCAGTAAACATGGTAATGAAAGACGCTCCATCTAACAGGCAATTCACCGCTAATTTGTCAACAGGGTACAACACCCTCTTTTTAAATAACAAATACCAATTTTTTGATGTCTCTTCCATAAATGCCAAATCACCCAGCGAAAAATATGGACTTGCTTATCCGGTTCAGATGAAAGATTTTACAACAAAAAACCTTCATCTTAATTCAAAAACAGCTGCCCCGAATTTATCAGCAGGGTTCTCGTTTGGTGATCGCTTTTTTAAAGAAAGATTAGGAATGATATTGGCCGGAAGTTTTCAAAAGGGCGCACGGGCAAACTCAAGTGATGTATACAGTACATCTACAACAAACTCCAGCGATCAGCAGGATGTCACGAATCGTTTTTTCTCCAATCAACAAATCCGTTTGGGCCTTCATGCCAAGTTCGACATGAAATTGTCGGCCAATCATAAGCTAATGTGGTACAATGCATATATGAATTTTAAGAATTCCCAGGTCAGGGACGCTGTTTCTTATAGCTCTGAAACCACACGTATGAGATGGAACCGCCAGACAATCATGAATTCCACGCTAAAAGGCTTCGATAACTTTTGTAATTCCAAATTGAAACTTGATTGGTCGTTGTCATATGGAAATGCAATGAATAAAACCCCTGACAATGTGCAGATTAATGCAAATATAACAAATGGTTTTACCACTATCGATCAAAACGACGGGGCCTTTCGCCGATGGGAACACAACTCCGACAAGGATATGTCAGGATATGCCAATCTCTCTCATAGTTTTAAATTTGTAACCGGATCTGTTCTTGATCTTTCAACTGGCGGAATGTACAGGGATAAGGTTCGTGGAAGCTATTTTAACGAATATCATTTTAAGCCTTATGATGGATCAAAACCGGAGAATCAGACTAATATAATTAAAGGAATTGATTACAATAATTTTGACGAGATTAAATTTAAAGTCACGAGCTGGAATTTAACTGATCCCCTCAATTATGATGCTACCGAGAAAATCGGAGCCGGTTATCTGATGGGAAAACTATCTTCTAAAAAACTCCAGATTATTGCCGGTGTGAGGGCCGAATCTACAAATCAGGGGTATAACTTAAAATTTACGACCGAAGGAGCAAAGAATGAAGGCAATCAGGAATATGTGGATATACTTCCGAGTTTTAATCTGAAGTATTTGGTTCACAAAGATGCCAATTTACGGTTATCCTACTCGAAGGGTATCAATCGTCCAAGTTTTTTCGAGATTGTTCCTTATAGCATTATAGGCGAAGAATATAAGGAGCGCGGTAATCCCGAATTAAAGCATACAAAAGCCTATAATTTCGATCTCCGGTACGAGAATTTTCCGGGTCCTTCAGAGCAATATATGATTGGCTTCTTCTATAAAAAAATAAAAGACCCGATTGAATTTGGATTTATGAGTTATGGCAGCCAGGATTTGTTTTATATGCCCATGAATTATGGCGATGCCAACAATTACGGGGTTGAGGTTGATGTCACCAAATATTTTGGTTGGTTTGGGATTAAAGCAAATTACACCTTTACCAACTCCGATATCACCACTTCAAAAAAGAAGGATATTCCCAACCCTGATCCAAATGCTGAGAACAAAATCATTACATTGCATATTGATCAAACCAGACCCTTGTTTGGTCAGGCGGAACATGTGGCTAATTTTTCAATCCTTTTTAAAGATAAACGCAACAGCTGGGACGGACAGTTTTCTTTTTCTTACACCGACGACAGAATTACGGGTGTTTCCAGCTATTTGGACGACGATACCTGGCAGGGTGGATATGCACAGATGGATGCTTCCGTTGAAAAAAGATTTAAATCGGGGTTGGGCATATTTGTCAAAGCATCCAATCTTCTGAATTCCCCAATGATTCAATACAAAAAGAGGACTGAAGAAAACGCGCTTTATACCAATGTTGAAAGATATCATGAAGGAATTGTAGCCAGAAAAGAATTTTACGGACAAAATATTTTAATTGGACTCAGATTAAAATTTCAATAATTATTTATTAAACCACTTTTAAAACAACAAATCACAATGAAGCAGAAACTTTTATTAATTTCTTTGGTGCTTGTTTTGGCGACTCAATTTATGAGTTGTAAAAAGGACAAGACAATTGATCTGGCCGGGATTACACTGTCAAAGACTTCAACCACATTGAAACCTGCAGTTGCAGAAACATTAACGGCTACATTTTTCCCGGTAGATGCATCCAGCAAGGAAATTGTGTGGTCTTCTTCAAATCCCGCTGTTGCCACTGTTGATAATGCAGGTGTAATTACAGCTGTAAGTGTAGGTAATACAACAATCACCGTAATGCATGCTTTGAACAATACACTGAAAGCAACCTGCGATGTGACTGTCTCATGGGCTACCCTTAATAACATTGCCGGAAGTGTTTCGGGTGTATGGGAGAAAAATGCAACGGTAAATGTTTCCGGGCATATCACTGTTCCTGTTGGACAAACACTTACCATCGAAGAGGGAGTTCAGGTGATTTTCAATGACAATGGTGTTGGTGCAAGCAATACCAGGATTGAATTTATGGTTGCCGGAAAATTGTATTGCAAAGGGACAACAACCAATCCAATCCTTTTCTCGGTTGCCCCCGGCAAACGTATTGCAGCAAACACATTTGCCGGCCTGTGGGGTGGTATTGTCGGTACTAAAGATTGTCCCGAAATGTTATTCAACAATGTGATTGTGGAATATACTGGTGGCAATGTAGTTGCTGATTCTCCATCAGCGCTGGCTGGCATCTATACCGCCGGTGGTGACATCACACCTCATATCACAACCAATAATCCGTTGGGTAAATATGTTGTCACAAACAGTACTTTCCGGAATGGCAATTCCGATGCCTTGTATTTTATTGGTGGTCAGGGAATTATTACCAACAACACTTTCTCTGCCATTGGTGGAACTGGTGGTGAAGCTATTAACATGAAAGCGGGTTGTAAAGTGGATGCCGCTTTCAACCTGATCTTCGCCCCCAATACAAACGGTTTAAAGCTTTCGTCATCAGGCCAGGATGATGCGACAGGTCGCACACAAGCGATGATAAGAGCTTTCAATAATACAATTGTCAATGCTGGCTGGAGACGGGATGGAGTAAAAGGTGGTGGCGCCTATATTGAAAAAGGCGCACTGGTAAGTGTATTCAATAATCTGTGGGTTAACTGCAAATTCATGGCAATGACACCAAAATTAGATAAACCAGGACCATCAGCTGGAGGCGCTGATAATAACTCTGTTATTGACTATAATTTTTACACTTCAGGTTCACAACAAAGCACCTTGACACAGGATAATCCGTTAACGATGACTTCCTATATGGGATATGTTTCTGCGCAAGCCACATACTACCATGATGGTCGGCTTGGCACACCTAAAATTGATGAACACAGTCCTGTTAGCGCATCTGCAGGCGACGTTGCCAAAGACCCAAAATTTGTAAATTTCGGATTTAATACAGTAGCATTGAACAGTTACACCTACGACAACAATTGGAATTTCAAAGTTCAGACAGGTTCTCCGGTTTTAACTGGCGCTTACTCAAGTTTCACCGGTGCTTATGCTCCCTATTTCGCAACTACCGGTTTAACAGTGAATGGTGTTGAGTACAAAACTCCGGCTCCAGCCGCACGTTTCGGCGCATTTGGAACAAACTAACAATTTAGACTGAAACAATGAGGATGTATCAAAAAGCCGAAATGAAGAATTTTAAACTTTCAATTTGTAAATGAACCTCCTATTATCGCAACATTGAAGTAATTTTAAAACTCCGTGGTACTCTGTGAATTCTCCTTGGTTCTCTGTGTAATTAATTGTATCACAGAGTATCACAGAGTATCACAGAGTATCACAGAGAAAAAAAATACTTATATTCGACTTTTACATTTTCCCTCGAAGTCCCCTTTAAGGGATTTTAGAGGTGCTATCAGCGACTGTACTTACAAAATGAAAGTTTTTAGAAATCAAAATTCCGTTTTGATAAAGCCTCATAATTTTTATAACAGATGTTAAAACTATTATCTATGAAACAAATTTTTAATGTTTTTTTGACTTTGCTTTTGTGGGCTTCTTCGGTTAATGCCCAGGGAATCATCAATCCGGAAAAGCTACCGGCAAATGCGCTAAACTTTATGGTTGCAAGCGACATGGGCAGAAGGGGAGTATCAGAGCAAAAAAATATTGCTGTTTTAATGGGGAAAGAAGCTGATTACAATAAGATTAATTTTATTGCTGTTGCCGGAGATCCAATTCACGACGATGGTGTAAAAAGTACGGATGACAGTGAATGGAAAGATAAATTTGAAAATATTTATACGGCTTCTTCGCTGATGAAAATCCCCTGGTATGTGGTTTCGGGCAATCATGAATACCATGGAAGCGTTCAGGCAATTTTAGATTATTCAAAGCTATCTGTCAGATGGAAAGCTCCGGCACGCTATTATTCAATCGGGAAAACGATTGATGCAGCAGGAAATAAATGTTTGTTTGTATTTATTGATACGGCTCCGCTTATCGATAAATACCGGGCCGATAGTAGTTACTCCGACGCAGGGAAACAGGATATGCAAAAACAACTTGACTGGATAGATTCAACACTTGTAACTTCAAAAGACCGCTGGAAAATCGTTATAGGTCATCATCCGGTTTATTCTGATACTGAAAAAGCAGAAACAGAACGTACCGATATGCAAAAAAGAGTGGGAGTCATTCTGGAAAAGCGGAAAGCTGATGTATATATCTGCGGCCACATCCATAATTTTCAGCATATAAAACCGCAAGGCAAGACCGTGAATTATATTGTCAATTCCTCCGCTTCCCAGTCGAGGGCTGTAAAAAATACAGATGGCACCCTATTTTGTAATCCAAACCCTGGCTTTTCGTTATGTTCTGTTACCCGGGAGAACTTCAATTTTTCGTTTATAGACCATAAAGGGGAAACTGTTTATAAATATGCGATTAATAAATAGTCTTATAAATTTTTTTGAATTTTTGATTTTCATTTGATAATAAATTACTTTTAAAAGCCAAACAGCTTGTCCTGATCAATCAGCGATTTTTTAGAGTATAACTGTTTTAAATAATGGAGCTTTATGGATTTGAATATGAGTGAGATGCTGAAATATTTACTCTTATAAAAAATGGCGGTGACCGATGTATTTTTATTTAGGTTTGATATTGATGAAAAATAAGGTAATAAGGTAAAAATCACATACATTGCTTTTCTACTAAGGTTAACACAGTGAAAATAAGGTTTTTCTGTTTAAAATAACCTTATTTTTATTCTTAAACCTTAGTAGCAAGGTTAACAAAGAAAAAAAACCTTATTACCTTCTTAATAATAAAAAATAATACCGCCATATTTAATTCCATGGAAACATTAATTAACAAACTACAAATGAGTATATTATAGAATTAACACTAAATTGGGACCTCTTGAAAAATCGCTGATCAATCGGGGGCATAGAAGATCAGCGAAGCTAATAACCATATTGAAAATGATTGGCATTGACGGTTGGTAATTTACTAATCATGGCTATTTCTTTCATGAAACAGGGAGTGGAAATGATTTATCTGGTTTCTTTTTCCGGCTGTTTTGGCTAAAATGTTAATTTTGGCGATTAAATTTACATGTCTGAAAGTAGAAAATGGTACGGCTCGAATTTTTAAAATACATGGCAACTTTAGCTACGATGTGGCGCTTAAATCCGATTTTTGAGTGCAAAGCTGAAGACTTCAATATAACCAGGGCTACTTTTGGTACTGATTTCTCATGGGGTGTTGCTACATCGGCTTACCAGATTGAAGGGGCATGGAATGCTGACGGAAAGGGGGAATCAGTATGGGACACTTTCACGCGTAAACAACGCCATGTAAAGGATAAATCAACAGGGAATGTTGCGATTGATTTTTACAACCGTTCAGAAAGTGATTTAAAGCTATTAAAAAGCCTGAACTTCGGTAACTTCAGGTTTTCATTTTCGTGGTCGAGGATTTTGCCTGATGGGACAGGGAGGGTGAATGAAAAGGGAATTGACTTTTACAACCGGGTGATCAACACCTGCCTCGAACTTGGCATCGAACCCTGGGCAATGCTATATCATTGGGATCTGCCTCAAAAGCTTGACGATCGCGGCGGATGGACCAACCGTGAAATAGTTGGCTGGTTTTCGGAATACAGTGACATCTGTACACGGAGGTTTGGTGATAGAATTCATCACTGGATGGTACTTAACGAGCCTGCTGGTTTTACGACGTTGGGCTATCTTTCGGGCATGCATGCGCCCATGCAAAGCAGTATTAATAAGTTTCTTGCTTCAGTCCACCATGCTTGTCTGTGCCAGGCTGAAGGCGGAAGAATTATTCGCAGTAATGTGAAAAACAGTCACATCGGAACTACCTTTTCATGCTCATATACTGAACCATATAAGGTGATTGAAAGTTATCAACGCGCTGCCCGACGGCTCGACGTGATGCTAAACCGCTTATTTATTGAACCTTCGTTGGGGATGGGTTATCCCTCTGAGGAACTCCCTTTTCTTCGGAAAATTGAAAAATACATCCAGCAGGGTGATGATGAAATGTTGAAGTTTGACTTTGATTTTGTGGGCATTCAAAACTATTTCAGGGTTATCAGCAGGCCATCTCTGATACCTTTTATCTGGGCCAACCGTGTTAAACCGGAAAGTGAGGCAGAAATGACAGAAATGGGGTGGGAGGTCAATCCGGAAGGAATTTACAATATCATTATGCAGTTCGCAAAGTATCCTGTTAAAGAGATTATTGTAACCGAAAACGGTGCTGCTTTTCCCGATCAGCTTGTCGACGGAAAAGTGCATGATGTTCAGCGTATCAATTTTTACAAACACTATCTTCAACAGATTCTCAGGGCTAAAAAGGATGGTGCGAATGTAAAAGGGTACTTTGCATGGACTTTTATTGACAATTTTGAGTGGGCGGAGGGTTTTCGTCCAAGATTCGGGATGGTGTATAACGATTTTAAAACACAGCAGCGAACAGTTAAAGATTCAGGTTGGTGGTTCCGCGATTTCCTGAAATAAAATAAGTCCGGGAACAATGAACTGTCCCGGACTACTCCAAACTGAGATTTCTAACATAAAATTTAACACAATGACTGAAAGCAAGAATTGGGTCTGAATAGAACTCAAAATCTTTTAAAGCCATTACTCTTTCAGATCACAATATTCTGCAAATTAACCGATACAGAAATTTTATTCTTCACTCCAATTCTCAAAAATACAGAAGTTGAAATGTAACATGTTTTTACAACAATGAAACAAATCTTTAATCCTTCTGAAATAATGATTAAGGATATTTGCATCTTGAAATATTAAATTAAAAAACTTTAATCATTATTCATGAAGCAAATTATTTTATTTCTGCTGCTTGTATGCGGCGTAGTCATGGCCTTTGGCCAGCAAACTGCTCACCTGACAGGTGTAGTAAAGGAAAAAGGAGATGAAACCATTGTGGGTGCCAATATCTTGTTAAAGCCTGGAAATTTTGGCACAACATCAGACGAAAATGGGCATTTCAGGATAAGTAAAATTGCGAGTGGAAGTTATACCGTAGAAGTCAGGTTTGTAGGGTACAAAACTTTCTCTACCGAGATAAACATTGCCGCCAATGAAACAAAGGAACTTAATGTGAATCTTGAAGAAGAAAGTATATCACTTGGCACCGTAATTGTAACCGCGCAAAAACGTTCTGAAAGCCAAAAAGATGTTCCAATTGCTTTGACCAATATTACAGCCAGGTTTATCGAAAACAATGTCATTGAAACGATGGGAAGCATGTCACAATTCGTTCCCGGCGTTCAGGTTCAGGAGCAGTCAGTAATTTTCCCAAGTTTCGTAATCCGTGGCCTGACCTCCGACAATTCTTCGTTAAATTTCGATAACCGTGTCTCGATTTTTCAGGATGGAGTTTCGATAAGCAAGATGGTAGGTGCATTTACCGAGTTTTTCGACATCGACCGGGTTGAAGTACTCAAAGGTCCACAGGGAACTTTATTCGGAAGAAGCGCCCAGATTGGGGCAATCCACCTGATTACAAAGCGCGCAAAAAATGAAACATCCGGTAATCTCACCCTCGGGACTGGAAATTATAACCAAATGCGGGCCAATGGTTACATCAACCTCCCGATTATTGAAAACAAACTTTTTGCCCGAGTTGCCGGAATCTACAACAAACGCGATGGCTATATCGAAAACCTTTCAGGAGGGACATTGATGGGTAAAAATACCTTTGCGGCAAGAGCTTCACTAAAGTATTTGCCAGGCAAAAACAGCTCTTTAGACCTTATCGTTAATTATCAGGACGACAATATGCCGGGCGTGGATTTTAAAAGCGGAACATTTGCCCCCAAAGGAGGCGATACCAGCCCTTATACTTTTGTCGATATGGAGGCTGGTGAAGATTTGATGGATACCAGGGATGTACTGGGGCTTACATTTCAGTACAAACAATTTTTCAGCGATGCCCTCAGCATGACAGCCATCACAGGCTACCGCTCGATAAACGCGACTTCGGTATTCGACAGCGATGGAACCAAGGCTATGGCCCTCGCGTTCGATGGAAGTCTTAATTACAGCCAGTTAAGCCAGGAATTGAGGTTCAACTATGATGGGAAACGCTTCTCTGGTTTTGCGGGCGCTAACTTTTTTCACGAAGATGGTAACCTATCGTACGACCTGACTCAGGACGAACGTAGCGTTTTTGCCATGCTTTCACCAAAATTCGTCGTATACAAAATTCCGTATATCCCAATGGTAGTTAATGGCGAGCCCAACCTTTCGGTTACCGTTAACCCACTGACTAAAAAAACTTTGAAAACATTTCATACCGAAACCATGAATGAAGATGGGGCGGATAACGATGCTTTTGATATTTTTGCTGACGGCACTTATAAAATCACCCCAAAATTAAAAATTACCGCCGGTGGTCGCCTGATTTTCGAGAACCAAACAACCATATACCGCGTTGATCCTGCCGCTTCGCCAGGAACATTAGGTGTTCTTTTGGGCAATGGCACCAATAATGTATTTAGAACAACAGCAGGCCGCATCGTTGTAAGTAAGCCTTTCTCCGACTGGGTAGGCCGTCTGGTGATGCAGTATGATTTCTCGAAAGAGGTGAGCGCCTATGCCTCATGGTCGAAAGGCCGTCGTCCGAACGTTGTTGAAGTAAGTTCAATAGACACTACCTATTTAAAAGCCGAATTTGTTTACAATTACGAAGTAGGATTCAAAAGCCTGCTGATGAACAACCGGTTGCAATTTAATGTAAGTGGCTTTGTCTACGATTACCGTCATTTCCAAACCGTAACCAATACACTCGGAACCGGGGGGCTTTACAAAACTTCTGACGCAGGTGAGGCAACAGGCAAAGGGCTTGAAACGGAATTCCAGTTTGCGGCAACTAAAGATCTTACGGTATTTGCCAATTACGCTTATTTAGATGCCACATTTGATGACAAAGACGCTGACGGCAACGTACAGCAATTAGCCGGCAATACCTTCCGTCTAACACCAAAACACTCAGGTTCAGCGGGTTTAACTTATCAGTTTGGACTTGGCAAAGCAGGCTTCCTTGCATTGAGCCTTTCTGCAACCTATAAATCGGAACACTTCTTCGATGATGATAATACTCCGGGATTATTTGAAGATGGATATACCCTGCTTAACAGTGCTCTTCAATATTCAAGTGCCAATGGCAAATACGGATTGCGCCTGAACATGAACAACATGGCTGATGAAAAGTACCTCATCGATGCCGGCAACACCGGACAGGCATTTGGGATACCAACCTTTATTCCGGGAGCATCACGGTTCTGGGGTGTTCAGTTGTTTTATAACTTGTAATAATCATTCGATATGAACAACAGCTCCATCAGCCTGAATATGTAAATTCACCTGAATGGAGCTGTTTTAAATTTAAACCCATGAGAACCTGTCTTTTTCTGATTATTTTGACACTTACGTCAATCACTACTTTTGGTCAGTCAAAACCAATAGTAATGGGCATTGAGTCGCCCAACAAACCCTGGACGAACCTCGATTTTAATAACAATCCCAGGAATTTTCATTTTGTGGTAACGCCTGATCATACAGGCGCCCATCGTTACGGAATATTACAGAAGGGCATTGACCGTATCAACCTGATGCAACCTGAATTTGTGGTTAGTGTTGGCGACCTGATTGAAGGTTATACGTCCGAGCCAACCAATATCGAGAACCAATGGGCAGAGTTCAACAGTTCTATCAAACAACTCAAGATGCCATTCTTTTATGTTGCCGGAAACCACGACTATACCAACCAGGTAATGGCCGGTCTTTGGCAACAGAAATACGGAACTGATTATTACTATTTTACCTATCAAAATGTCCTTTTCCTTTGCCTTAATTCTGATGATGGGGCTACCGCGCTGACAAACCCTGATTATAGCGATAAGCAACTCGCTTTTGTTGAAAAGACACTGGCCGAAAACCCAAAGGTTGACTGGACGATGGTTTTTATGCACCAGCCATTGTGGTTAACACCAACGGCAAAAAACTGGCAAAGTGTCGAAAAGTTACTTTCAGCCCGGAAACATTCGGTTTTCACCGGGCACACGCACCAGTACGCACTCCATACCCGAAATAACAATGATTATTTTGTACTTTCAACCATGGGTGGGATTAATTCGCTCCGTGGTAAAAAATATGGCGAATTCGATCATTTCCTGTGGGTTACTATGACTCCTGATGGCCCCAGCTACGCCAATTTAATGTTGGATGGGGTGGAAGATAAGTCAATACAAACTGCTGAAAACCTGGGGCGGGTCAATTCCTTCAGTGCAACCCCCCCTGTACGTTTCGAACCTTATTTCTATAGCGGAAACCCTGGTAAAACTGTCGACTGGAAGGTGGAGTTTAGTAACAATACCAAAGAAGATCACCAATATCTGGTTAACCTAACAGGTGGGAAAGGACTTAAGCCTGGTCATACAACAATCACGAAGAAATTGGCTGCCGGTGCAAAAGAGGAGATGATACTTCCTGTTCAATTGACCGGAAAGGACAGTTGGTCGCCCATTGTTGCTGATGTTACTGTGAATGCTGAAAAATACGAATGGAACACCAAGGTGCATTTGCAACCCAACGAAAAGCTTCTTATTGGTGAAACAACAAAGGCTACCGTTGTTGATGGAAACCTTGATGAATGGGACAGCCTGCGTTTTTTTAAACAAGATTCGGCCAGTGCTACCGGATTCCGCTTTGATATCCGTACCGATGATAAATTCCTATACATGGCTGTGGATGTAACCGATAAGGATATCCAAGCGCCTTCCAGCCAGACCAACCTCAACCAAGATGGCGTTTTTGTGGTTTTTGATCCAAGCCAGATGAACAAGAGCGCTTTCAACCTGCGAAATCCCGGCGGAATGGGCCGTGAATGGCTTTTTATGATTGCCAACCCAACCGCCAATGAATTTGAACTTGGCTTTAAGGAACACATGCCCACCGGCTTAACAGGTAAAGGCCGGAAAACCGCCAAAGGTTATGCCATAGAATACGCTATCCCACAAGCGCTGCTGCAACGTTTTCAAGGGGCCGATTGGAACAACATCCGGTTAAACATTGTTGTTGCGGACCTAAATACCGGTGATACAGGTCAACCACACCGAATCAATTGGCAGCCCGACTGGATGGAAAACTATCCAGGTTCCGGAATGTTTTTTAAAAGATAACAATAAAAATCAAGCTTAAATAGAAAAGGGGTCCCGACAATCACATTGTCAAGTCCCCTTTTTTCAGACCTTTAAATTATCGACAATTTCGAATGGACCGAAGTCCTTCGCCCTGGATTCGGAATGGTATAAAATGATTTTAAAACACTTGACGCACAGTGAAGGAATCATGATTATGGTTCCATGAATTTTAATGTAAAAAAGTCCGGGAACAATAATCAGTCACGACCTGAAAAAAAGTATCAGGATTTTTTTCGAAAACTATAAATATATCCGCCTATAATTGCAGTGATTGGGGCAACCAATACCAGGCCGAAACTGCCTACAAGGGTATGCAGGATCTCTGCCGATATATAATTTGTATTTGCGATGCTTATCATGGGTGTCCCTTTTGTCATAAAAACCATAAAGACAAACATAAAACTACCTGAATAAGCAAAAAGTAGTGTAGTTGTCATGGTTCCGATTACTGGTTGTGCAATATGAAACCCCGATTTTATGAGTTCTGATTTGGAGATTTCAGGAATTTTGAGAATAATTTCATTCTGTGCAGCCGAAATATCCATTGCAACATCCATTACAGCACCTGCTGCCGAAATAAAGATGACAGATATAAATATTTCGGATAAGTTTAAATCCATAAATCCAGTGTAGAGGAGTGTTTCGGAATATTCCTGAACTGTCCCGGGGATCTTAAAGAAATAACCAAATAATATGGCTAAGGTTGCAGTAATAGAAATTCCTGCAACTGTTCCGAGCAAAGCTACAAGACCTTTCCTGTTTATTCCGCTGACGAGTAATGTAATTACTGTCGTTGTTAGTATCACAATAAATAATGCAATAAATAATGGCGAATAACCCTTAAGATACAACGGAATAAGGATTTTCCAAAAGGTAAGTGCAGTAAAGATAAATGATAATATTGCTTTAAAACCAGTCCATCTGGCAAAAAGTACTAAATATGCAGCAAAACAAAAAAAGAGAATTAATTCAAGATTAAGGCGATAATAGTCATCAGCCCTCGCACCGATATAGTGCTCTTTAGTTTTATCAAGTTGCAAAACAGCTAATACTTTATCTCCTTGCTTAAAGATTTTATCCAATCTCTTTTGCCCCATTAATACATTCTTTGCCTTCACTGTATCACCTTTAAATTTTCCTGACAGGATGACCATTTTCACATCCTGTGTTCCGGTGGTGACGATGGAAAAATTACGAAGATCAGAATTGTCAACTTCAAGGATCTTTGCTTTTTCGCGAAGTGCAGATTCTGTAAGTGACGGATTCTCAAAACCGGTTGGGAGGAAAAATAGTACAAATGAAAAAATGGAAATGAAGATTACAAAATACAAATCATTCTTATTAATACTTTTCACGTTAAAATTTAATTAATTGATATGCATGAAAAAACCCGGAAAGAATAACTCCCCAGGTTTTCAATATTTTTGAGAGAAAATTTATTTGAACTGAGCAACTGTCATTATTTTTTTCGCCAGTACTGTATTGTCATAGTATCCACCAAATTCATATTGGCCCTGACCTATTGCAAAAACCGGAACTGGTACCGCAGTATGAGCATAGGTTGTCCAATCGATACCTGCTTTGTTATTTAAAATATGTGTAACTGTTACTGTAAAGGGATCATAAGTGCCGTATTGAAGTTTAAGTTCTTCAGGAAGAAGGGTAAGAGATCCTCCCATGCTTTTCGTAAAAGCGTTACTTAATAATCCTGTTTCATAAGCTGATAAGGCAAGATTTTTAGTTGCATCACCCAATCCAAAAGCCATTTTTACTTCGTCGAGTGCCTGTGTAAATGTTTTGGTTCCGGCTGTTTTCCAGTTTGCTACCTTATAGGTGAATTCCTGGAATGAGATGTTCTGGTAGTTTAGCTTATCAAATGAATTACCATAATCAGTTGCCGAAAAGCCTAGTGATAAACCACCTGTTTCATGGTCTCCGGTAATGATAATCAGGGTTTCTTCCTTGTGATTATTGTAGAAATCAAGTGCTTTTTTAACAGCCTCATCAAAAGCAATCATATCGAAGGTGCTTGTTACTACATCGTTAGCATGACATGCCCAATCCACTTTTCCACCTTCAACCATCATGAAAAATCCTTTTTCATTATCAAGAATTTCAATCCCTTTTTGGGTAAAGTCTGCAAGCGAAATTTTGTCATCATCGCTGGCTTGTATGTCAAGGTCGAGTGCATAGGGCATCGAATTACCATCCAGAATATTTGTATCAAACCTTTTCAACGTGGCGATTACTTTGCCGGAGGTTTTGCCAAGTGAATTAAAATCAGCTTTTGTGGTCACATACTTATAGCCTTTTGCCTGTGCATCTGCTTTATATTGCTGAAGTGTTTTGCCTACGTATTTATTGTAAAGTACAGAACCACCTGCAAAATAATCGAAATTAGAATTGATCATCTGCTCACCAATAATCTGGTAATCGTTTCTGTCATTGGTATGTGCATAGAAACAGGCAGGTGTGGCATGATCAATACTTACGCTCGAAACAATGCCAATTTTCATTCCTTTTTCTTTGGCCATTTCTGCCATATTTTTCAGGTTCTGGGTACGGTCGCCGTTTTTACCAATTGTATTAACAGTGGTTTTATAACCCGATGCCAAAGCGGTACCTGCAGCGGCAGAATCAGTGATATACTGATCCTGGGCATGGGTCGTAGCCATACCAACAACAGGAAATTTCCGGATATTTAATGCGCCTATTCCGACACTTTTCAAGCTACTGCTTTTAAGTTTGAAGTTTACATCATTCAGTGCAGCTTCAGTAACATTGATTTGTGTATTTGACATTCCATCGCCAATAAAGAAAAACACATACTTTGGCGTTTTGTACGGAGAAATTGAATTATTCTCAACAACAACTTTGTCATTGTCCTCTTTACTACAGGAACTAAATCCTACAGTCAGGGTCAATACAACTGCAAGGAATTTAAACGATAACAATTTCAGAGGGTTCTCTTTTGTAATCATAATTTAAGATTTTTTCGTTAAAATGTTAAGTATTTCAAAGAATGTATTTGCAAAATAGATTATTCTGTATATTTATTCTTTCCACCTGCAAATCTCAGCTTACCATGTTACATTTTGATTACTTAGACAATTCATTTCTGTTAATATAATTTATTACTTGTGGAGTATTAACTGTTACGAAACTGTTAATTTTGATTTTAAAGAAGATCTTCTGATTACCTTTTCCGGCTGTTTTGGCTTAAATGTTAATTTTGGCGATTAAATTTGTATGTCTAAAAGTAGAAAATGGTTCAATTCGGGTTTTTAAAATACCTGGCATCACTGTCAGTTAATAACAAGGTCTATCCTGTCAATTCTAATAATTTCGATGACCCACAAATTAAAAAGGCAGATTTTGGTGATGATTTTTATTGGGGAGTCGGTACCTCCGCTTACCAGATTGAAGGGGCGTGGAATGCTGATGGGAAAGGCGAATCTGTCTGGGACAGATCCACCAGCAAGAAATGGCCTGTTAAAGACAAATCAAATGGTAACGAGTCAATCGACTTTTATAACCGTGCCGAAAGTGATTTGAAACTTCTAAAATGCCTGAACTTTGAAAACTTCAGGTTTTCATTTTCATGGTCAAGACTTCTGCCCAATGGAACCGGAAAGGTGAATGAAAAGGGTATTGACTTTTACAACCGGATGATCGACACCTGTCTTGAACTTGGTATTGAACCCTGGGCAATGCTCTATCATTGGGATATGCCACAAAGGCTTGATGATGCCGGCGGATGGACTAATCGCGATATGGTTGGATGGTTTTCGGAGTACTGTGACATCTGCGCGCGAAGGTTTGGCGACAGGATCCGCCATTGGATGGTATTGAACGAACCTTCGGGGTTTACCCTTTTAGGTTATCTTGCCGGAATACATGCCCCGCATCAAAGCAGCATCAATAAATTTCTTGCCGCTGTTCACCATGCAAGTATTTGTCAGGCAGAGGGCGGAAGAATTATTCGTAATAATGTTAGAAAAAGTCATATTGGAAATGCTTATTCATGCTCGTTTATTGAACCTTCAAAATTGATTGAAAGCCATCAGCGTGCTGCCGGCAGGATTGATGCGTTGTTAAACCGTTTATTTATTGAGCCTTCACTTGGAATGGGTTATCCGTATAAGGAACTCCCATTTCTGAGGAAAATCGAAAAATACATTCACCCGGGTGATCACGAAAAGCTGAAGTTTGAGTTTGATTTTATTGGAATCCAGAACTATTTCAGGGTAGTCAGCAAACCCTCTTTAATCCCTTTTCTCCGGGCCAACCGGGTTAAACCCGGACAACAAACCGATATGACTGAAATGGGGTGGGAGGTTTACCCCGAAGGAATCTACAATATCATTATGCAGTTTGCTAAATATCCTGTCAGGGAGATCATCGTTACGGAAAATGGTTCAGCTTTCCCCGACCAGCTTATTGATGGAAAGGTTCACGATGAGCAACGTATCAGTTTTTACAAGCGATATCTCCATCAGGTTCTCAGGGCCAAAAACGATGGTGTCAACGTGAAGGGCTATTTTGCCTGGACTTTTATTGACAATTTTGAGTGGGCTGAGGGTTTTCGTCCACGATTCGGGATGGTTTACAATGATTTCAACACTCAGGAACGGACAGTTAAAGATTCAGGTTGGTGGTTCCGCGATTTCCTGAAATAAAATAAGTCCGGGAACAATGAACTGTCCCGGACTACTCCAAACTGAGATTTCTAACACAAAATTTAACACTATGACTGAAAGCAAAAACAAGCGTCTGAATTGAATTTAAACTGTACAAACTTCTTTAATAATATTATCGGCCAATTTAATAAAATTACACTGTAAATAACTGATCATCAACAAGTGCATAGGGTATCGCCCTTCTGACTAATCCAATGTAGCCATAGCGTTCGGCCGTGTCTTCAAAAATTTCACTTCGGGCAATTTCATCCCCATCCGATCCTTTGACTTTGAAATAGTACTTACCATCGTTAGCTGTCATTAACTCGAACTTTGAGTAATCAGTAGCATTGCTGCGAATCGAATTAATTAAATATTTGCATTCCGGAAGATTGGAGCAGTCCTTTCCACGAAGGATAATACGACCTTTTTGAGTAAGAAGCACTGCATAAAAGTGTTCTTCGCCTTGCTTATGTATTACAAAACTTTCCATATTAATGTGAATTAATAATTTATATGCTCAGTTTATCTGGTAATATTATTTAGCATAAACGTTTTCTAATGAGTGCAAATAAAGAATAATTGGTTACCGTATGATAACAATGCGATTACAAATGTGTTACTTAATTGGAAAGGAATAAAACTTAAAATAGCATTGTAATCATTTATTCATCTTTTTGTAACATATCCGTAATTCATTAATCTTTTCTTAGTTGCGTAAAAAATTCATGACTAAATGGATAATAAGCGCAACGTGGATGTAGTGGTCCTTTCTGATATTCATCTTGGAACTTCAGGGTGTCAGGCTGCTGAATTATTGAAGTACCTGAAAAGCATCCGTACAAAGACTTTAATTCTGAATGGTGATATCATTGATATCTGGCAGTTTAAAAAGCGGTATTTTCCCAAAGCTCACCTTAAGGTAATTAAGCATTTGATAGGATTGGCTTCAGACCGGTGCACGGTTTATTACATCACCGGTAATCATGACGAGATGTTCCGGAAATTTTGCGGGATGAAGATCGGCAGGCTTAGAATTCTCAACGATTTGAAACTTGACCTTAACGGGAAAGTTGTTTGGTTTTTTCATGGAGATATTTTTGACGTTGTTATGCAATACTCAAGATGGCTGTCAAAGCTGGGGGCAATTGGTTACGATTCGCTTATCTGGCTCAATAACCTGGTGAACTGGGTTTTCAGACAACTGGATTTGCAGATGAAACCGGTCTCTTTCTCTAAAAAAATCAAGGAGTCGGTCAAAGGGGCAGTTAAATATATAAATGCTTTTGAAGATACAGCTGCTATTATTGCAGCTCGCAAAGGGATAAATACCATTGTTTGCGGACATATTCACCATCCCGATATGAGAAATATTGTGGTCGCAAATCAAACAATCAACTATCTTAATTCGGGTGACTGGATCGAGAATCTAACATCCCTTGAGTTTCACAAGGGGGAATGGCGTATTTTCAATTATCGCAAAGATTTTGTGGAGCAGCCCGACCTGGAGATGGCAGATTTTGAAAAAATGGTTGATACCGAAGCAAAACAGTTGTTTAAAAATATGTTTATTGAGTTTCATAATTAATAATCATGACTAAATTTTAGTTCCGGCAAATGAAAGTACTATATGCAATTCAGGGTACAGGTAACGGTCATTTAAGCCGTGCCCGCGAAATTATTCCTTTTCTTCAGGATTACTGCCAATGCGATATTTTAATAAGTGGTACCCAGTGCGATATGGAGCTCGACATTCCCGTTAAATTCAGGTTTAAGGGATTAAGCTTTATATTTGGTAAAAAGGGTGGGGTAGATCTTTGGAACACAATGGTGAATGCCAGCCTGCCAAGCCTGAAGCGCGAAATTGCCCAGCTTCACGTTGAGGATTACGATTTGGTAATCAATGATTTCGAGCCGGTTTCAGCATGGGCTTGCCGCAAGAAAGGTGTTCCATGTATAAGTCTTAGCCACCAGGGATCATTATTGAGTAAAAATGTCCCTTTACCTGCAAAATTAGATCATTTCGGAAGGTTTATTTTAAGAAATTATGCCCCGGCCATGATGCATTTTGGTTTTCATTTTCAGGCATATGACAATAATATTTATACCCCCGTTATCCGGAGACAGGTAAGGGAATGCAAAGTGAATGTACTCGATTATTATACAGTCTATCTGCCCTCTTTTGATGATGAACGGCTTGTGAAAAAACTTTCGTATTTTGCCAATATCAGATGGCATATTTTTTCAAAACACTCTAAAAAATCTTATCAGACAGGGAACGTAATTGTTAAACCAATTACAAATGAAGAGTTTATAATCGATATGGCGAATGCGAAAGGTGTTTTGTGTGGTGCTGGTTTCGAAACGCCGGCAGAAGCCCTTTTCCTGAGAAAAAAACTGCTGGTCGTACCGATGAAAGGACAATATGAACAGCAATGTAACGCCGCTGCATTGGAACTTATGGGAGTCCCTGTATTGAAAAATCTAAGGACAAAGCAATTCCAAAAAATAGAACAATGGCTTGATTCAGACGAGAAAGTGCAGGTTAATTACCCGGATCTAACCCATATTGTTGTCAGAAAGATATTTGAAACAAATGTGCAAAAGGTCCTTGAGGATAATAATTGGGATTACGGATATCAACTTACACTCGGAACACGCGATTATGAACAGGTAAGTTTGTAAATTTCAATTTATTGCAACAATCTGGCGGTAGAAATGACCGAAAGTTTCCGGGCTCCCCAATGGCCTGCTGTACACGTATATTCTATTTTTTCGAGCGTTTACAGACAAAGTGGTTTTAGTTTCCATTAGTTTTCAAAAATTGTTCTACTTTTGCGAAATCATCAAATGATGCGGAAGTAGCTCAGTCGGTAGAGCATCAGCTTCCCAAGCTGAGGGTCGCGAGTTCGAGTCTCGTTTTCCGCTCTTCAAAATCAAGGGCTTACGAAATGTTTTTTGTTTGTCCTTTTTTTATTTGTGCCATAATTTGCAACACAAGTAGTTTATTAATTCATCTTAAATTCTCCAATTCTGGTTTTTCTCGAAGTCTTTTTCGTGTACTTATATTTATAGTTGCAGACAGTAGCCACATCAGCAAATACTAATTTATTATATTTGTTTTATTATGCAAAAAGAAAAATTAATCTCCGGACAAGTTAAAGTTACTGCAAATGGTTTTCTAAGTTTATTTTCCATTGTTGGAATTATGTTCTATGGTCTGCCTTTCTTTTTCGATTATTGGGTAACTGATTTTGGATGGAGCCGCGCCACCGTTACTTCGGGACCTGTATTTGGCAAGATAATCATAGGCCCGTTATTTGGCTTTCTGGCTGGTTGGTTCATTGATCGTTTCGGACCTAAAAAGTTATTGATTTTTGGAATAATGATTTGTGGCTTTGCAGTTATTGGATTAAGCAGGATGACTTCCCTTTTTGAATTCTATTTCTTGTATATGCTCATGTCATTAGGGTATATGTGTGGTGGTCCTTTACCAAACCAGGTTTTAATTTCACGCTGGTTTAGCTCTTCGAGAGGAAAAGCAATGGGAATCGCCTACCTCGGTATTGGAATTGGTGGAATGTTTGTGCCACAAATAGCAAAATGGCTCAATATGCATTTAGACTGGGGTTCATCTTTAACTGTTTTGGGAGCTTTGATGCTTGTTATTTCTCTTCCTATGGCCTTGTTTGTCAAAGAAAACCCTCCGGGTCACTCGAAGGGGGCCAAAAAAGATGAACCTAAAATACCTTTTAGCCTGATTTTAAAAAACAGGAATTTCTATTTATTGGCAATTGGAAGTATGTGTTCTATTGGTGCTGTAGCTGGCATAAGCCAGAACCTTAAATTATTTTTCAGTTTAGATTTAAAATACTCACAAGGCGAGGCGGCAAACGTCATCTCGCTAGTTCTTGCTGCCAGTATCATCGGGCGTTTATTAATGGGTTGGTTAGCTGATAGATACCATAAAAAATATGTAATGATGCTTATATATTCCCTGGTTTCAACATCCATCTTGCTGCTTTTTTTTGCTTCAACCCCGGGGGTTATTTATGTTTTCGCTTTCATATTTGGAATTGGCCTGGGTGGGGATTATATGATTATACCGTTAATGGCTGCAGAATTATTTGGCTTAAAAGTAATGGGACGGGTAATGGGACTAGTATTAACTGTTGATGGAATAGGCGAAGCTATGGGACCTGTAGCGGCTGGCGGCATAAGGGACCATTCAGGAAGTTATGCCCTGGGGTTTGCTGCCTTAATCGCTTTATCATTATTAGGTACTCTTGCGGTGGCTTTATTGCCTAAAAGTGCAGAAGCTAAAAATAATAACTATGATTTTTGATGATGTAATTTCACTGACCAGAAAACTCGTTTCGTTTAACACGGTTAATCCTCCCGGGAATGAGCAGGAAATTGCAAAATATGTAGGCAATCTACTGGATAACAACGGATTTACGATAGACTACCACCAACTGGCAACGAACCGCCTGACTTTAATTGCTGAAAAAGGACTTTCAGGCGAACGGCCTCCGATTGTACTGACCGGTCATTTCGATACGGTTCCGCTGGGCGAAAAATCCTGGGCGGAAGATCCGTTTTCAGGAACAATAAAAGATGGCAAAATCTATGGACGAGGTTCAAGTGATATGAAAAGTGGTGTCGCTGCTATGATTGTTGCATCCATTCAGGTATTTCAGGAGTCAGTTCCCAAAGGAGGAGTCAGGTTGATTTTCACTGCGGGCGAAGAGCCCGGATGCCACGGGGCAAAACATCTGGCCGATACAAACTATGACATGGGTCAGGCTAGTGCCATTATTGTGGGTGAACCAACATCGAATGTTCCGGCCATCGGCCACAAAGGTGCCTTGTACCTGAAAGTTTCAGCTTCCGGAAAAACTGCACACTCTTCGATGCCTGAACTGGGCGTAAATGCAATTTATAAAGCTGCCAGGGCAATAAACAAAATTGAGAACTTTCAGTTTCGGGCCGAAAATGATGACCTGCATGGTTTCCCAACCATCAACGTGGGACTGATCAGCGGAGGCAAAAACCTGAATTCTGTTCCGGACCATGCCGAATTTACCATTGATATTCGCTCAACAGGCAAGGTAAAACATTCCGAATTGCTCCATCGGCTATCCTGCGAACTGGGTGATGAAATAAGCATCGAAACGCTCGTTGACCTTCCTTCGGTCAGTTCTTCCGAGACATCGGCGTTTGTCCGGGTGGTTTATGCCGTTTGCGGTATCGATCCGGAAAACGTCACCATCCGGAAATCGCTGCCCTACATGACCGACGGTGCTGTCCTGCAACAACTATACAACGGAATTCCAACCATTATTCTGGGGCCCGGACAAGCTGAAATGGCGCATCAGACCGATGAGTTTTGCTTCACTGCAAAAATTGAAGAAGCAGTCGGGATTTATAAAAATATCATTTTAAAAAACGGAGAAACAATTTTATGATCGGATTTCCTGAAACCATTGAAAATGAAAAACAACTGGAAGAACTTCTTTCCAGACCAACGGCCGATGTGGTTGAACTTTTTAAAACGCTCGAAGGGGACATTATTTTCCTCGGTATTGCCGGAAAGATTGGTCCTTCGATAGCCCGCATGGCTAAACGTGCCTGCTACGAAGCAAGTGTTTCGAAACGTCTCATTGGTGTTTCGCGCTTCAGCGACAAGCAGGAAAAATGCCTGATTGAAAGCTACGGAATTGAAACAATTCAAGGCGATTTGCTCGATACTGAATTTGTTAAAAGACTGCCGCAGGTGAAAAACGTAATCTTTTTGGCCGGAATGAAATTCGGCTCCGAAGGTAACTTAGCATTGACATGGGCAATGAATACGTACGTTCCGGCATTGGTTGCCGAACAATATAAAAATTCGCGGATTGCTGCCTTTTCAACAGGCTGCGTTTACCCGCTCGTTACGGTTGAAACGGGTGGTTCATTAGAAACTGACAAACCGGCTGCCATTGGCGAATATGCCCAGTCGTGCCTTGGGCGCGAAAGGATGTTTGAATATGGAAGTTTGAAATACGGCACTCCGGTTTCGTTAATCCGTCTGAACTATTCAGTTGAAATGCGCTACGGAGTTCTGGTTGATATTGCTACCAAAGTAAAGAACGATCAGGTGGTCGATCTGGCAATGGGCTATTTCAATGTCATCTGGCAAGGCGACATGAATGCCATGTCACTTCTAAGCCTTTCGGAATGCGATTCACCAGCGAAGATAATCAATCTGACAGGTCCTGAAACTCTTTCGGTCAGGCAGGTTGCCCTGGATTTTGGAAAGCTTTTCGGTAAAATTCCAAATTTTTCAGGAAAGGAAGCACCAACAGCACTTTTAAGCAATGCCGGACTTGCACATGAATTGTTTGGCAAACCGAAAGTTTCGCCAGACCAGTTGATCCGATGGATTGCCCTCTGGATCGATCACGAAAACCGATTATTGAATAAACAGACCCATTTTGAAGTCCGGGATGGGAAATATTAGACAAAGCCGGAAGAGTAAAGTTCCAGCTTTTTTAATTCGCACTCCAGACTCCGGGCTTGTTAACATCAAAAAGGAATAAATAATATCATAATGAATCAGTTAAAATTGAATATAGAAAAATCCAATGCACTTCGCACTGGCATAGTAATACCAGCCCTTCCATTGGCTTTGAACACCAATAGGAAAATGGACGAACGCAGGCAAAGGGCTTTGATGCGCTATTATCTTGATGCTGGAGCCGGCGGAATGGCCATTGCGGTCCATACCACTCAATTCGAAATCCGTTTGCCTGAAGTGGGTTTATTTAGTCCCATCCTGGAAATTGCAAAGGAGGAACAAGACATTTTTGTAACGAGAACAAAAAAGCCGGTTGTTATGATTTCAGGTGTTGTCGGGCAAACCGGGCAGGCTGTAAAAGAAGCCCGGCTAGCGGCTGATCTTGGTTACGATGCAGTCTTATTAAGCCTTGCTGCTTTGCGCCAGGCATCTAATAAGGAGCTCCTGCAACATTGCCGTGCCATTGCTGAAATTATTCCTGTAATTGGGTTTTATCTTCAACCGGCAGTCGGTGGCCGCAAACTGGATGTTGATTTCTGGCGCGAATTTGCCCGCATCGAAAATGTGGTGGCTATCAAAATGGCTCCGTTCAACCGTTACCAAACCCTGGATGTGGTTCGTGGAGTGATTGAGTCTGGAAGAGCCAACGAAGTGATTCTTTATACCGGCAATGACGATAACATTTTGATCGACTTGTTAACCGAATTTAAAATGTCTGATGGACAAAAAATAATTTCAAAACGAATTTCCGGAGGATTACTCGGGCATTGGGCCGTTTGGACCAAAAAAGCAGTGGAACTGATCGAAACGGTTCACCGTCAGGAAACAGAACCAGACCTTAAATCGATGCTGACTTTAGCCGCTCAGATTACCGACAGCAACGCCGCTTTCTTCGATTCGGCAAACAATTTTGCCGGTTGTATCACCGGAATCCACGAAGTGCTTCGTCGCCAGGGATTGCTCGAAGGAATCTGGACACTGAACGAAAAGGAAACTCTTTCTCCCGGACAAAAAGAGGAAATCGATCGTGTCTATAAAGCGTATCCACATTTGAACGACGATGCTTTTGTGAAAGAAAACCTGGACAGGTGGCTGAAATAAATAAAACCTAAACTACTATACAACAAGCTAATAAAGGACAAATTAATAACTAAAACAATTTCAGAATGGATTCAATTACTAAAAACCCCGATATACTATCCGGAAGGATAACTTCAGTCGATGTTTTTCGTGGTATGACCATGTTTTTACTGATAGGTGAAAGTACGAGGCTTTACGATCACCTCAGTACAATAAAAGGCAACAGTTTTATGCAATTTATTGGCACACAGCTTTACCATCACCCATGGCATGGATTAAACTTTTGGGACCTGATTCAACCCTTCTTTATGTTTATTGTAGGAGTGGCGATCCCTTTTGCTGTGGCCAACCGAATAAAAAAAGGAGATTCAGATCAAGCGATTTTGCAGCACGCACTGAAGCGGTCGTTTCTACTTTTGTTTTTAGGGTGGGCCTTGTATTGTATAGAACCTGGTGAAGTTGGCTTTCGGTTTCAGGATGTACTGGCACAATTTGTAAGTAAAATATTTGCTCCATTCAACAAGGTCTTGTTTGATTGGACTGGAGACCTGACCGTAGAGATTATGACGAGCCTTGCAACATGGGCAGCCTTGTGGTACATCTGCTACTGGTTATACAAAAACCGCATTTTCATAAAAATCTAATGTAGCAAAAATGTCTGAAGTAGCGTTAAGGTCAATTCAATCAAGCGACATAGAAGCCTGCATGTTGCTTTCCACTGCCGAAGGTTGGAACCAGACAGAAGATGACTGGAAACTTCTGGTGAATAATCCTCAAAACACGTGTTTACTTGCTGAAGACGGTAACCAAATTGTAGGATCGGCGACTGCAATGAATTATTCAAACGTAGTTGCCTGGATTGGAATGGTGCTGGTTAATAAGTCATTTCGCGGAAGAGGCATCAGCAAAATGCTCCTCTCCGATTTGCTGAACCAGCTTCATTCATGCAGATCGGTAAAACTCGATGCAACTCCAGCAGGGAGACCTGTTTATGAAAAATACGGATTTAGAGATGAATACGTTATTCACAGGATGACAAACCTTTCGATGGATTTTTTTCAGCCCATAAAATCTGAAATTATAGCTGAACCAATCCTTTCAACTGATGTTCCTGAAGTTATCGCTTTGGATGGTTTGTTTTTCGGTGCAGAAAGATCGTTACTGGTCAAATCACTGATTGATGAACATCCTGAAAAATGCTGGTGTGTAAAAAAAGATGGAAGGATAACTGCATTTGCATTAGGAAGACGAGGAACCCGGTATCATCACCTTGGGCCGGTATCGGCATCTACCCTGGAAGAAACCAGGGTTCTCATTTCACATTGCCTGTTGTTACTTGTCGGAAGACCGGTTGTACTTGATATCCTTTCAGATAAGAAAGAATTGTTCGATTGGCTGGAATCTGCCGGATTTACCAGCCAAAGGTATTTCGTAAGAATGTATATGGGTACAAATCCATTCCCCGGTAAAATAGAAAATCAGTATCTTATATGTGGTCCTGAATTCGGGTAGTTCATTTTAGCATTGTAATAGTAAAGCAAATCTAATCTAATGTTCCGGGCAATGCATATATTATTTTGCCTCTACTGCAAAAGCAAATCATGTTATATTACATTAGACATGAAAAGAGAAGATAAAGTAACAATGTGGAATTCAAGCTAACCTGGCTTTGCAATCGTAAATGGATGGCAGAAAAAGAAGAGGAGAATCTGTCCGTACTTGTAAAAGTTCAAATATTTGTTCCTTTGGTGTCATATTTGAATTTGTAATTTAATTCAATAACAGATTAGTTTATTTTCGCGATGGCCTTTAATGGTAAAGCAGATAGCAAGGTTCATCGCTTCCCGCTATTCTTGCAACTAATTCATACTGCGCAAACTCAGAACCGTTGTCAGAAGTTATAGTATGAACAGTATTTTGTAACCAAAGAGCATCCTTATAGCGGCTTTTACTATACCTTCTGCTGTTTGCCAAATTCATCTTTTCAATCGGCAGAAATCCTGTTTTTCGTCCGGCAATGGTCAGGATGGTACCTTTTGGGTTTTCTCCGATTACTGCTATTTCATGTATTTTAAGTATTATTTCACCAAATTGATTGCATTGGATAAACTTTCAGGTTTTTAACCTCAATACTGTTTCCAAAGAATTTAAAACCATCTTTATTATTAGGATCAAACTTGCGTTCAATCGCGTATGAAAATGCCCCACCGTCAACAAAAACCTCAACCGAAGTTTTGTCAATGATAATATCAGCACTTATTTCCATACTTGTCCGGTCTTCCGGAGAATAGAACGATCCGTTAATCAGATTGAAGTTCAAATCATATTTAAATATACTCTGGCCATTCAGATTCAGCCCTGCATCGGTTGAATATGATAACTTAATGGTGGTTTTAATCCGGATACTTCCAACATTATTGAACTGTTGTAATAATTCTGATGCTTTGCTTGCATCAAGCCCCTCCCAACTATATTCCTTTTCCTGTAACTTATCAACTTCTTTTACAGGGGCACTAAACATTCTGATACCATCTTTTGTGGTTCTTAAAGTCAACTCGGTTGGCAGCAACATCATTCCATTAAAAGGCATACCCGGCTGTTCAATTCGGCCCCAGCCAATTTGAATACGCCTGCCGTCAGATTCGGGGATATTATCGAATGTTTGTGCAGCATAGAGAGAACCGTTACCAAAGTAGTGTTTACCAGTTTCCGGAGTAAATACTTTGCCGTCAAACGTTCCTGTCATATAAGTTCCGGAAGCCCCATACATGACCCATTTCAAATTCTTTTTATTTCCATCAACTGCCAATTCAAAAAACTGTGGACATTCCCAAAATCCTGTTGTATGACTTTCATACTTCCAGTCTTTCAGGTTGGAGGAGGTGTAAATTGAATTGCCATCCCGCTCAAATAGAACCATAACCCAGTTTTTTGTTGGCTGGTACCAGAATACTTTAGGATCACGAAGATCCTTAGCATTCCATTTGGCTTTGGAATCAATTACAGGATTGCCTTCATATTTATTAAAAGTACGGCCCTTATCGCGGCTGTAAGCAATACACTGCCTTTCATTATCGGGACTGTGTACCGTATATATAGCCACCATTGGCGGAATACCATCCTTCCCGAAACCGGAAGTGTTGTTATAATCAATGACAGCTGTGCCCGAAAAAATTGTGCCCAGTTTGTCAGGAAACATCACATCAGATAATTCTTTCCAATGAATGAGATCTTTACTGACAGCGTGTCCCCAACTCATATTTTCCCAGTTGCGTTCAAAGGGGTTATGTTGATAGAATAAGTGATATTCTCCCTCAAAATATACCATTCCATTTGGATCATTAATCCACCCGCGGCGGGTAGTAAAATGAATCTGAGGTCGATTCACTTCTTTGTATAAACTATCCTGACCGGTTATAACATCATCCTGATAGATTTTACTCAACCCATCGGGATTGCCGGCATAACTAATTTTAAGTACTTTACCTTTGTAAGGGCTTACATCATAAAATACCCAATAATCAGGATGGGAAGATAAGCGAATTACAAAATTTAAATTTGGCATTCCTTCTAATTCGAATCTCATCTTTCCGCGATTTACATCTTGCGCAACCGGCAAATTCAGATAATTCGAAGAAATTGTAAATGACAAATCATGAGTTGTTGATTCGTTGTTCGTTTGACTCGAAACTTCACAAACTGAAGTGAGTGAAAGTATTGATAATGCTACAAGTCGAATAAGTGTTTTCATTTTAATTCATTTTTAGATTGTTTTTTTAGTATGCCATCATTCACCATTTATTAACCCGCTTCATAATAGCCTGTTGTATTTATTCCCCAAACTCAAGTCCTCCGAAAAATTCAGGAGCATGAAAGTTTGGTTTTTCGGTTTTGATTTTCGTCCAAGAAACGAAATGCGGTACGCTCAGTTCATCACCACATTTGTAAAAGTTACCACGCATTGTTTTTCCTGAAACAGGTTTGAGGCTATGTTTGAAATATGCTTCCCATGGAATAGCAATGGCAATCTTCCATTCGGTCGGCTCTTTTCTTTCCTTAAAAGGTAATTTTCCCAGCGATGAAATTCTCCGGATGGTGGCAATTTGATCTTCAGTCGCGTGAATAGCTTCCAATCCGCTCCCTTTATAACCGAGTAAAGCGGTTCCGATGCAGGTAATTTCGAGGTTGTAATATTCGTCATTTCCTTCGGGCGACAGGAAGAACTCTACGCAGCTGTCGGTCCAAACCCTGCCATTGCTTTCGGTAATTTCAGCTTTTACCGATTGTTCCTTTACATGATATTGAAGAAAAAGTTCGTCTTCGTTGTATGCAATTTGCACTGTAACTACCGGATTGTAAGGATATTCTTCCCAATTCACCATTTCAATCCTAAGTGGTGCAATTTCCTGATCGAGCGTTTCGGTCAATAAATCAAGTGGCGGTTTTGAAAAACCTTCGAGTATTTTATGAATTTTCATCTATATTTTTTTTGCTATTGTTTATTTTCAATTAACCTTGATCTGTTTAATTTCATGGATAAATGCCTTAATTATTACCCAGTTAAGAACATATACCAGAGATGCAACAGCAAAAATGACAGAGTAGCTATGGGTTGCATCAAGAATTAAACCGACAAAAGTAGCTGACAATGCACCTCCAACTGCACCAGTAAAACCGCCAAGACCAGTGATTGAACCTAAAGCCCGTTTAGGAAATATATCTGATATGATGGTAAACATGTTGGCAGACCAGCCCTGATGCCCTGCGCAGGCAATTGAAATAAGGATTACTGATCCCCATAAACTTTTTAAATGCGGGAGGGCGATAATTGGAATAACGAATAAGGCGCATATCAAAACCGCGGATTTTCTGGCGGAATCAACAGATTTGCCCTTTTTTATCAGTGAAGAGGAAAACCACCCACCAGCAACCCCTCCAAAACTGGCAACAGAATAAATTACAATCAGAGGTAAAATAGCTTCGGTTATGTTGATTCCGTGAGCTTTATGCAAGAAATCGGGTGTCCAGAAAAGGAAAAACCACCAAACCCAATCTGAAATAAAACGTGTGGCACATAAAGCATACGTTTGTTTGTATTTGAACAAACTAATCCAGCTAATAGTATGTTTTTCTTCTGTTGTCTGGTCATCCTGATGAATATATTCAAATTCTGCTTCAGATATTTTTGGATGTGATTTGGGAGTAAAATAAAAAACAAGCCAGAAAACCATCCATATAAATCCAAGACCTCCGGTTATAATAAATGCCCATTGCCATCCCAGTTTTATAGTAATAGCAGTAACAATAATTGGAGCTACAATTGCTCCAATAGTAGCTCCTGAATTAAACAGACCTGTGGCAAAAGCACGCTCTTTCTGAGGGAACCATTCAGCTACTGTTTTTATGGCAGCCGGGAAATTGGCGGATTCACCAAAACCAAGAAAGAACCTGGCAGAAGCAAATGCTATGGCCGATCTGGCAGCGGCATGAAGTGCACCAGCAATACTCCACACGGCCATGGCAATAGCATAACCGATCCGGGTACCAAATTTATCAAGCAAGGCTCCGGAAATGAGCAAACCCAGGGAATATGCAATCTGGAACGAGGTAACGATTAAACCGTAATCAAACTCGCTCCACCCCAGATCATTCGAGATATAAGGTTTTAGAATGCCAATTACCTGCCTGTCAATATAGTTTATTGTAGTAGCAAAAAATAACAAGCTTAAAATAATATAGCGGTACTTGAAATTTCGACGTTCCATATTTATCGTTTATCCGGGTTCATAAGAATTATATATCCCTGAAATTCAACCAGGCATCCCTGAAATGTTTGATCGTCTCCCAGCTTGTGTCAACAGATGTATTACAACTTGATGAGAAAATAAACCTGTTTTTGTATGGAAGAAGCTTTTTAAACAGATTTTCCACATAATCAAAGACTTCTTTCCTTGTTTTCAGATCACGGGTTTCCATTGCACTTATTCCACCTGTGATAATAAAATCAGCATGGGTGTTTTGCATAGCTTCTTCAAGAGTAACATTTCCAAGTGGAGGGAAGGCCACTCCTTCAAGTCCATCAACCTGATAGGAGGAAATCAGTTCTAAGTTTTCTTTTTGATGGCCACAGGCATGAATAAAAAATCTGGCTCCGTTTTTATGGCATAAAGCACTTGCCTTCTGATAATAGGAAGATGAGTATTCCTTTACATAATCAGGTGTATGAAACATGGTGTCCAGGTTGTCCATTGCCATGATTACTTTCACGCCATTTTCAACACATTGTTTTATGCAGTCAAGTTGCGCTTTCTCATGCATTTCAAGGAGAATTTTGGCTTGCTCCGGACATTCCATTAAGAAATAGACCGAATTTATAGGATCCATGGCTAAATGAAGCATTTTCAATGGGCTATAAAATTCACCGGCTATAACTACGCCGTTATCTCCCACCAATTGACTTATTTTCTCAAATTTCTCCTTATTAAACTTCCACCTCCTGTTTGCCACGAAATGCTCCAAAAGTTCAAAATCCTGAATATAATCTTTTACTAGAAATTGATTTTGTACTAATGTTGATTCATTGTGGATATAGACCAGTTTCTCATAGAGAGTCCCCAAAGGGGATTTATATTCTTTCAAAATGACTTTGTCGCGACCGGAGAACAAATTTTCTGTAATTAACTCAAAATCGCCTGTAATTTCATCGCAAAGACCACCAAACCAGTATTTTTCAGGATCAGAGTAAATATTTCGACTAAACACATCCAATCCGAGGTAATTATACAAATCGAGCAATGACTTGCAATGTTTGATCTCATCGGGTAACAAATCGTGATCCTTATGGTGTTTGAACCATTGCCAATAGTTTGGAGAATATATAAATCTCGATGGTTGCCTTCCATTAAGAATATTTCCTATTTCCGATATTGGGGTATTTGTCATAGTTGCCAGATTTATTTTGACTTTCCTTTTAATTCTTTTAATATAACATCCAGTGCATAAGCTGAAATTTCATGGCCGGTTGCCTCCTCATCAATCAGAAGGGAATAATGGCCTTCAGCATTTAAGGACTTTAGCCGGTCTTTTACTCTTTGCCCATAAGTCTTCAGATCGTTATCGTAATTACATTTCGGGTCATGCTGTCTCTGCCCGAAACAACAGTTGTCATTCCGGTTTAAAATCTGTACCTGTTTGCGTCCTTTCCCTAAGGCATCCAAAACATAGAGATCGGGATAACCGGCAATATCCCTGTACATCTCTGGTAAGAATTGCTCAACATCACCAATGGATCCACTATACCTGTAAAAAATGGGCATTGAACCTGCAACGGAGAAACTATATTTGATACGATCATCAATAGCGGCTAACAGGTTGGTAGTCCATCCTCCGCCCGAAAGTCCAACCATATTCACATTTTTATATTTATTCTTTTTCAGGAGATAGTTAAGGCTTACAATTTCAGGTTCAAGAAAGAACCTTAATCCATTAGTTATAGGGTGATCTCCAGGTCCCAGATATGTATTTATAACGCTGCAATGATCAAATTTACGCTCTGTTTCGGAAATATGCGGCATATAAACCGACAAAACATCATACCCATCTGCCAGTAAACCAGTAATGGTTGTTTCATGATTTCGTCCGGCTAATTCTGCTTCCGTAGCTTTTATCGTCCAGCTGTGTCCGGGATTGAATATGATTAACCGGTTCTTTCTTTTAACCGGAACGAACAGGTAAGCCAGGTCTTTAATTGGTTCAGCTCCTGCTACAACCGGAGCATGAACTGGAATCTCTATTTTGTCAACGCGTGAAACATAGACACTTGGATGAATTGGGCTGGTAATATTGGGTGTCACAATCACGTCAGAACGGTCGGGAATCTTATCTGATCCCCAAATGGAGTGTATTATTTCAAGGCGTTTATTGATTACATCTGCCGGTGAGGAAATTCTGATTTCCCTGTCATCGATAGCCTGGAAATCACAACTTACGTATTTGAATTTAGCATTTCCCGATTGAGAGGCAAGCTGGTTATTGTCCAGATAAACAACTGATTTGTCATCCACCTTCACAGCATTTTTTGCCTCAGTGAGGTCATTTCCCATTACAGTAATATGCTTACTTGATATTCCGCTAATCTGAAGAAATGTTTCTGTATTTTTAGGTGCTATACAGGACTGAACGAAAGCATCTGATACGTTTTTGAATAAAAAGAGCGGTGCTGAACCTGTTGTTCCGGTCTTTATACTTTTTAATTCCAACCCGTTTACATCATCACAAACGATGGCTGGCCTCGCATCCGGATCGTTAAAATTAAGTTCAAGATTGTTGAGACTAATATTTTTGCCATGCCGGCAGTAAAATCCATACGCGGGAAGAGCACCAAACATTTCACCTGCCGGATACCCATCCGGCATTTCCGGAATTTCGCGACTGATAAGATCTGAAGTACCTCCACCTTTAAAATTAATCCTGATGTTTTCGAGGCTGATATTTTCAACCTGATGATCAGGAATGCCTGTAACCGAACAGCCAACACTACCAACTTCAGTTGCCTGAACGTTACTGATTAAAATGTTGGATAAGCTACCAGTATTCGCTTTTGGCATGTTTTTTATAAACGGACGTCCCCGGTCTCCTAACCGGATAGCTATAGCTGTGCCAACATTATTCATGGTTATATTTGAAACAGAAACATTACTTTGAATACCGCCATCAACCATTAGCAACGAAATTCCGTCCCCTCTTGTATCCCAAATGACACTGTTGCTAAAAACAATATTCTGAAATCCCCCATTGGACTCTGTCCCAAGTTTGAATGCATTTTGATTTGTACTTAGTACGCAATTTGTAACGGTAATATTCTTACATATCTTATCCAGTGTGCTTTTTAATACGATTGCATCATCTCCACTGCTGATATTACAATTTGAAATCCTGACTCTGTTACATCCGTCAATATCTATTCCGTCGTTATTATCATTCACCCTGCTGATTACCTTAATCCCGTCAATATTAACATTCTCACATGCCAGGTAATGCTGCACCCACATCGGGGAGTTCATTAATGTGATGTCCCTGACAAGAACATTTTTACAGTTAATCATGCGAATCAAAAAAGGCCTGTCTTTATAATATGCAAACCCGGATGCACTTCTTAATTCTTCATTATTATCCAATGGATCAAGCTTAAATGAAGCTCCATTTCCATCAATTGTACCCATTCCAATTATCGAAATATTCTCCAGGTCTTCCGCATAAATAAGGCTTTTATTGGTATAATTGTCGGTATAGGATCTGGTTTTTGAAATTGTTACAATATAGTCTTTCAGGTCTTTACTGCCAATTAATTTGGCACCTGCAACAATGTTCAGGGAAACATTACTTCGAAGGAAAATTGTTCCCGTAAGATATTCGCCAGGTGGGAAACAGACTGTTCCTCCTCCCGATTTAAAACATGCCTCAACTGCTGATTGGATGGATTTTGTATTGAGTTTAATTCCATCTCCCTTTGCTCCATAATCCAATACGTTAAAAAACAAAGGATTGGCCTTTGCAAGAATTGACCAGACCAGCAAAATGAAGATTATTACTGGTTGTTTTAGATTGATAAGGTTTCCAGACATAAATTATGCATTAGGAGTTAATAAATTTAATTGTTCTCTGACAACTTTTAATTTTTGACATGTTTGACCTCGTTATTTTTAGGATCTTTTGCTCAGAGAAATCCAAAGCATATTTTTTTTGATTCTTTCCGGAGTTATTGCATCCGAAAGAAACTTGAACAAAAAAAGCCAGTATTACAATTACAACGGAGTAAAATTTCATAAAATTCAATATTTGTTTATGACGAAAACTATAAGTTTAGTAAATATTACACCTGATCAGGAACAACGTATGGCTTCCTGTAATTCCTAGTTAACATAGTATCTGCCTCAGCATCGTTTTCAAATTTTTCGAGTTCACCATTAAACTTCAATTGGCGTCCCAGACGATAGGAAATATTGCCCAGAAGCGGGAGTGCTGAAGAATGGAATCCTTCATTTATGTTCGCGTGAAGTAAATCATCTTTCCCGTCGCGTACTGCAGCAATAAAATTATCGAAATGCGCCGTACTATCAGGTCCAGTCAAAGTAGCAGCCATCTTATTACTTTCGTCAGTATTCGAACCTGCAAAAGGTATTCTTTCTCTTTTTCGGAAGGCTTGCCATTCACCATTGGATTTATCCCAGGCTTTCAGTTCCAGGTACCCCTCGGTTCCGTAAAAGATGTTTCCGATATTAATTCCAAGCCCGGCTTCCTGATTAAAATATCGTCCCCTTGTTTCAAACTCCAGCATGGTGCCATCCCGGTATTTAAATAAAGAGGATTGCACATTCGGTGTTTCCTGTGCACACTCTTTCGGATCAATTCCGTAAATGCCCCCGTTAGAATAAACTGAAACAGGATGTTCATGCTTATTAAGTCCCCACCTGGCAATGTCGAATTCGTGAACCCCTTGATTGCCACTATCCCCGTCCCCTGTATCCCAAAACCAATGCCAGTTATAATGGCTTCGTTTTTCATTGTACTCACGCCATAATGCCGGCCCAAGCCAGCGGTCATAATGCAGCGTTCGGGGAGGTGTACTGTCTTTTGCAATACCAAATGAATCACGTGGTTTGAAGCAAAGGCCACGTGCCATATACACCTGGCCAATTCCACCTTCGTGCAAAAATTTCATTGCTTCAATTAAATTTTTGTACGAACGACCCTGAAATCCGACCTGAACGCGAACATTGTATTTACTGGCAGCCTGAATTACTTTTCGTCCTTCAAAAATATTATGACATGCTGGTTTTTCTAAATAAACATGCTTTCCTGCCTGACAGGCCCATATTGCTCCAAGTGCATGCCAGTGATTGGGGGTGGCAAATGAAACTGCATGTATATCAGGATTATCGAGTACTTTATGCATATCCCATTCAGTTGTTGGTCTGAACCCGGTATTATCAAGCACCTTTTTTGAACGTGCTTCGAAAAATTGTTCATCCGTATCACAAAGTGTAATTATCCGCAAGTTGTGCTTGTCTTTCAATGCGCTCCATTCATCGATATGAGCCGTTCCCCTGCCTCTTATTCCAACTATGGCAACATTAATCCGGTCGTTGGCACCAATAATTGAGGCATACGATTTGGAACTGAATCCCATGCCTCCAATGCCAATTGCTGCTGTTCCCATAGTACTTTTCCTGATGAATTTTCTACGTTCTGTCATTTTGAATAGATATAATTGAATTTATAAACCTGACTATTTAAATTGTTTTACATACTCTAAAAATGCCTTTGCACTTTTGTCAAGGTTTTCAACCGATCCTCCCCCTTTTAAAGGGGCGCACATTTCATAGGCAATATAGCCCTGATATCCAATCTCTTTCAATGTCCCTATAAACGTTTTGTAATCAAGATACCCTTCCCCCATATTTACCATTCTGTTTTCAGGCAATTGTGGAATATAATTTGTGAAGGTGGCATCGTACTTGTATCGTGGCAATTTTTCGTAATCGGCCACAGTGGTGTGTAATATATACGGTTTCATGGTATAAACAGCCTTTTTAAGCTCCTCCGGGTTCAATCCCAACATGGTTGGCGACCAGCAATCAAAGGCGGCTTTTACATTTGGAAGGTTAACCTCGTCGAGCAACCATTTCATGGCATCATGATTTACGGCAATATCGTGATGGTTCTGCACAATAAGCGTTACTCCGTATTTGGCAGCCAGTTTACCGGCCATTTTCAAACCTTCCAAAACAATCGCATATTGCTTGTCAAAAGAGATTTCAGACCGTTCATACCCGGTATATATCCGAACCATATTGGTTCCTAAATCTCTCGCTAAACGGGCCAGTTCCCCGATATAAATTGCCTGAATCTCCATATTTGGAACCCCGACTTTATCGACCCCGGCAGTGAAATCATTATATCCGGCAATACAAACCAGGTCCAGACCCAATTCTTTTATTCTTGCCTTCAGTTTAATACGGGCGGCCTCATCGTAATCAAGCAAGGATAAATGAGGGCGTTTCGCACCAAGCATGACCCCATCGAATCCGAGCTCTTTTGCTTTTACAAGGAACTGGTCTAAGGAAAGTAATGCCTGACCAGACCATATTCCGCTGTAACTCACAGAGTGCAGACAGGTTTTTACCCTGAAATCTTTAGAATCACCTGTTGGCGCAATTTGTCCATAAACTGAACAATTCATAAAAACTAATAAACTAAAAAATGCCAGAGCCAATGTTTCAGATAAGAAATTGTTTTTTTTAAGGATTTTAATGTTCATGATTTTTCTTTTAATTTATTTATGAATAATTAATGCGATTTATTGTTAAGCCACCTATCAAACCAGACGAATGCTTCTGCTTGCATTTCAGAGTCAAATTTGTGTCCGCCAGGATAAAATGAACATTTGTATTTGTCTGCTGCATTAGCTTTTTCAAAGACTTCCTTTAGCATATTACTGGCAGCATTCATCTGCGGAAGCGTATATAAATCATCCTCCGAATCATTTAAAACCAGGGTTGGAAGGGGTACGCGCAATCCCAGGATCTCAGGAAAATCGAGCTCTTTAGGTAACAAAGGAACATAAGTCATCCATGTATGAGTAAAGGATTTATTCAGAAGAAAATCCTTCCAGGTTGTCATAAACCCGACACATACTGCACACTTGATCCTGGGATCGAGTCCTCCCATAAAAACGGTGCGCATTCCGCCTCCTGACAACCCTCCGCAACCAATTCTTGTTGCATCTACATCTTCCCGGGCACATAAAATATCAAGTGCTTTCCGGTCCTCGGCAAAAAACACACCAGGCCAGGTGGTTCCCGCACTGAATAACGATTTGGCCATAATATGTTCGTGGTTACCAGCCCATCGATTGTACAATACAATATTCTTCGGATCTTCAGGTTTTTCATCATTGAGTCCGTCCCGTAGCTTTTCAGGCACATCCTGCATCATTACACGCCGACTGGCAAAAGGGAAAGCATCAGATACAAGAACTACATATCCCTTTTTTGCAATTTCGTTGGCCCATGCCCGTCCGCTGTAATAATTTTTCTGATGCTCAACAATAAGAGGGTGCTGATCATCACTTGTTTTGGTTATTTTCCGGGTACCAAAGTATTTAAGTCCGCCATGATCGTGAAAGGCAAGAATGCCGGGCAGGGGTTCCTTTGCATTTGCAGGTTTTAACAAAATGGCTTCGGTTGGTCGCCCATATGGTAGTTGCCAGCTCAGTTCTTCAATGATCAACCCGTCATAAATGTATTTTCTTCTAACAGTGACTTCGGGCATCCCTCCTATATCAGGGATGCTCATTCTTTCTGTAAGACGCATCTTTGCGTCCCTCCTCCATGTATCAATTTCCTTATATTCTTTCTTCCTGAAGGAGAGTGATGGCAGGTTTTTCTCTGTGAGCGACGATGCCCAGTTTCCATACAAACCGATGATGCTCAGATCTCCCTGATTCATATCTTTGGGCTCCGGTAAAGAACCGGATGGAGAATCTGATAATAAGGGATACTGACCAGATGGAAATGAAAATGCTCTTGAAATATTGGTTACAGATGCACCAATTCCGGCCATTCCGGCATATTTAATAAACATTCTTCTGTCGTTTGATTTCATTTTATTCGATATTTGGATTAGTAAAAGTAAATTGTATTGAAAGTAAAGAATTCTTTTTCATTGGATTTAAAATTAAAAGGATTTTAGAATATATCAGGATCCCTGAATTTGTAAAATATCAAAGTCAGAAAATCGCTTTTGAATTTTAACAGACCTTATCTTATATCCTATCAAACCATAATATAGAATGAATAGAAAACAAGGTATGCAAATCCAGTAGGCGTTTTGAATCCCAATATTTTCTTTTACGAAGCCAAATATTGTAGGTACAATTGCTCCTCCTACATTAGCCATAACAAGTAATGATGATCCTGCTTTAGTAAACTTACCTAAGTCTGCCATTGCAAGCGGCCACAATGCAGGTAAAATAAGCGAACACCCCAATGCAATCATTAATATAAACCAAATAGAGATTGCTGCAGGAGAAAACAAAACACATATAGTTCCCGTAATTGCTATTGATACACTCACCAATAGGGCCTTTGCCTGAGAAATAAACTTAGGAATAGCGATAATTCCAAATAAATAACCAACCATCAACCCAATACTTGGAATCCATGTATAATTGGCAGCATCCGGTAACTGCAGACTGTTTGCATATTCCACTAAAGTGCTCAATACGACTACTTCTACGCCCACATATAGAAACATACTTATGGCTCCGATAATAAGGTGAGGGAATTGCCAGATTGAGGTCTTATCTGATGCATAAGTACATTCTGAGTTATTGTCTTCGCCAATAGCTTTTACTTCAGTTAGGGGAGCTAAAAGAGATATCAATCCAAGAAGAATAAATATCCCTATAATGATGTAGAATGGCAATATCAGGTCTGATATTTCTGATATTTCAGTAGTGTTTTTTGCGATTACCCATGCCAGAAATACAGGCGCAACTGGCCATGCCAGCTTATTGCAAATCCCCATTAAACTCATCCGCTTTGCTGCACTTTCCAGAGGCCCCAGGATTGTGATATAGGGATTTATGGAGGCTTGTAAAAAAGTATTTCCAATTCCACAAATAAATGATGCTATTAAAAAAAGTGTAAAACTCTTGTAATTTGCAGAGAAAATATATAGAGAAAAACCTGATGTAAAGATCAGAAGCGAAAGACTCATCGTATGTTTATACCCTATTTTCTTGATGGTTTTTGAAGCAGGGTAAGCAAAAATGATAAAAGTTGAAAAAGTAGCTGCAATTACCAGGTTGGCATATGCCGAAGAAACTCCGAGTGTGCCATTTATCACAGGGATTAGAAATGAGTTGATACCGAGTGCAAAACCGATAGTAAAAAACATCAAACCAATAAAAACTAACGGAGCAGAAATATTTGTCTGTTTGCTAATTGTCATAATATTATTATTCAGTAATCTCTCTGTACCAGGGTAGTCTTTCCAAAGAAACATCGATTTTCAGCTTTATTGGTCCTGTTATTGTTCTTCCGTCATCACCCTTCCAATTACCTTCCGGAAATATGACATCTCTGGACCGTTGCCCTTTTTCCACTATGGGGGCAACCATTACTTTGTTTCCCAACATAAACTGGTCTTTGATTTCTTCGTATCCTTTACCCGGAAATTCATATTCCAGGTTACGCACCATTGGTTCACCTGAAACAGCACATTTTTTGGCTAATTCATAGATTTCATTTCCTAACTTGAAATGAAGATTGGCCATGTTTTTACAGATTGCCAGATTTTCCTTATTTAAAACCCGCCAGGGAGCTACTGAAAATTGCATCATTGGCATTAAGGCACTTACTTGTGCGGATCGAACAATCAGCTCTTCGTCGAGAACAGATGTGTCAAGAAATGCCGTATTTTCACCACCACCTATCATATCAGGGCAGCCAAACTGATGACCAATCATTCCCAATCCAAACATGTCTGGAATCAGTTTACGAAGATCAATCCATGAATGATTCTTATCCCGTAACCGCTGACCTAAGGGCTGACCTGCCATCTTCCAACAGGCCCGCAATTCATTTAACTGGTAATCGAGCCCGAGTTTGGCATATGCTTCACAATGGTCATCCGGACTATAATCCTTAAAGGAATAAGTACCGGCATAAGTTTCAGGATCACCGGCATCCAGTTTAAACCCATCAACACGGTATTCTTTAACAAGATTATTCACCTGGTCTTTAAACCACTTTTCCCCGTCCGGATTTGATAAATCAACAAGAGCACTTACTCCATTCCACCAATTCAGAATGGCCGGTTTAGTTTTTTCCTTATCAGCAAAAATCAACATTTTTTTCTCCGCCAGCTTCCTGAATACGGGTGAATCGGAACTAATGAATGGAACTATCCATAGCATTACTTTAAAACCCATCGTATGTAGTTTTTTTATCATGCCTTTCGGATCCTGAAACTTTTCACAGTCGAATCTCCAGGTACCATAGCGTGATTGCCAGTTATCATCAATCATTATTACTCCGGAAGGAAACCCGTTTTTTATAATATTATTGGCATATGCCAGTATATCCCTTTCGTTCTGATTGTATTGCAATTCAATCCAGGTATTGTACTGAGGATTTGTAAACATCAATTGATCAGGAGTTTTACCTGAGGGTGGAAAAAATGTTCTGCTTGCAAACAGAAATGCATCCTTCAGTGATTCCCCTGCTTTACCTGTAACGACATCAGAACCTTCTGCCCCGGCAATTATCTTTCCTTTTTCAATTGAAATGTTTAATGGCTTCTCACTCCAAATAAACCTTCCCTTATTGGATATATAGAGCGGTGCAGCCTGATTCCCTTTGCAGTTTGCAGCCTGATTATAGGTTAGGTTCCCTTCAACAAATGGCATATTTCGTCCATCTACAGTAGCTCCACCCCACCATTTTTCATTTTCTAAAATTGATATGACTTTTTTTGCACCAGAGTCTTTGCTTTGGCTGAAGCCCGTTAATATCCCCTGAGTAGCGAGGATAAATACGAACAAAATAGCTGAAAATTTTTTCATATAATGTTTTTTGTTATTAAGCTCTTTCTTTTACCAGTTCATTTTACTTATATACACTAATTTATAGGTTGCAATATTTCAGTTAGTTTTTTGATATTCCAACAATTCTCACCGGACCCAGTAATCCGGAGGGCAATAAAGGCGAATTAGCCTCATAAAATGCCTTTGTCGTATAGGTTATCTTTTTCGTTGTACCCGGCTGTTGGTCTCCAATAAGTCTGTTTACCCACAGATTGGCCACTTTCACTTCCAGTATATTTTCTCCAGGGTTTAGCGCCGTAGTTAAATCAATACGGAAAGGTGATTTCCATACAATTCCAACTGAATTGCCATTGACCAGAACTTCTGCGAGGTTCTTTACTATTCCCAGATCGAGACAGATTTGTGATCCTTTCGAGAACCAACTGGCTGATGCCCGAATTGTTTTGGTATAACTGCCTGTTCCTGAAAAGTATTTCACTCCGGAATCGGTATTTTCGCTCCATGAAGTTAGCTTATCGAGCACAATCTGCACAGGTGCACCACGGTTGGGCTGAAAACTGACCTTCCATGCGCCGTCTATCACAGCAAGTTGTGTTTCGGTTGGCTGAGGTACAACTTTCGACTGTGCGACAGCTTTAGTGCGAAAAACTACAAACACGGCATCATTTGCTGCCAGATTTAGCGGTACTGTTGTGCAGCCATCTGAGATTTTATAGGAAACATCTTCTATCTCACCAGTTTCAGCATGCCACAATTCAGGTACTTTTCCTTCAACCCTGAAAGTTGTTTTAATATTCTGAGCATTATTTGTACGGTTGTTGACCCAATAAATTTCTGCATCATTCAACTTCCGGTGAACAAACATTATTTTGGTCGTACTCATTGGTTTGGTATACTCAAAATCAGGTCTGATATTCATGGAAGAAAGCCCTTCAGCAATCGTCTTACCTGCAAAGACCTTTCCTTTGCCAAACTTATTTTCTCCTTTTCCGGTTTTCCAGAGTTCATCTGCAAGAGTTTTAAATTCAGACTGATCATCACTCAAACTTGGAGTATTTTCCGGTTTTTCACCTATTACAATGGCTCCGGATTTCACCAAAAGGCAGATCTTTCGAAGTACGGGTAACGACATATATTTGCAGTTGGGATCAAGAGCAAGTACACGATAGTTCATTCCACCAGGAGTCGTCAGCAGTCCGTTGTTTTCAGATAACACATTAACAAGAGCATCTGCATTCACAAAATCGTAATTGTATCCTGGAGGAACATCGGGTGTTCTGTTTTGGAAAAGCGCGACAATATTATTGTCCTCGCCATAAAAGTAAATGACATCAGCTACAAAATTTCCTTTCTGAAGCATATATGAACTCCGGGCTAAATAGGTTGTCCACGGTTTAGCGAGTTCGGCCCAGGTTTCATTCCGGGTAAACCATTGACCAAACCACCCAAGGCCAAGGCCTGGTATTTTGTCATCAACAGGCTGATGAACAGAGCAATGAATAACAAATCGATTTACACCACAGGCCAGTTCAAGGTCGGCAGTAGGTTTCAATGATTCGGGCGACCAAACCCAGACAAAACCTGCGGCTGTCATAGATTCGGCAGCGACAAGGTTTTGACCGTAAATATGAGAAACTGATGCTGATTCAAGTATATCAAATGTTTTATTAGTTTCCGGTTCGACTGTATTATTCCCATTATATTCGCCGGGAGCCCACTGTGCACACATAGGTATATCAGCCTTGCGTTTTGCCTCCATACCATCGGCAACAAATGCACGGCCACCTTCCTGCGACTCGGTGTAGCGCCCCATTCCCCGTTCGTGAAGTAAAGTTGTTAACTGGTCATAATGATTTTCTGAAAGAAGTTCACCTATTGTTTTTCTGAAGTCCCAGAGGAATCTGTCGCTGGCTTCAGCACTTTCAACCACCCTACCTGTAAGCACAGGAAGCCAGGGTATTATACTGTATCCGCGACGATGGGTAAAGTCGGTCAACATGCTGTCGGTCCAGTTCTGAGTCGCCATTTCCCAACTGTCGTTAATCAGATATTGAAGTCCATTTTTGCCCATTAATCCGGCAGTTGCATCTTTATATTGATCCAGGTAATTGGTGTAATAACTTTTAACATGTTCCGCACTAAGTTTATCCACTTCATATCCTCTTGCATCGGGTGAGGTTGGCCCGTTCGTGGAGCCTGTTAAGGAATATCCCAATCGCAAAATAATCCAGCGTCCAGCCGGTGGATTCCAGCTTAATGTGCCATCAGCCCGCATTTTCGTACTTAGGTCAATAACTTCGTTTTTGCTTATTGCATCCGAAACCGGAACTGAAGGAGTTGCTGAAGCATCAATATCTGAGGCAGCCGTAAAACCAGCCTTATCTTCAAACCGGTTGACACGTGCCACTGAATAAAGTTCGAGTTCAGCAATTTGTGTCCCCTGAACATTAGTGTCTGCAACTTCCTTTCTATCTGCCTGCGATTCTCTTAAAGTGAAAGTAATCCTGAAAAATTTGGCCGTTGCAGGTGGAAAAGTGGCTGTGATTTGGGCAACCTGAGTATAGAAATAAGGTTTTGTAAGATCAATTACTGCTGTAAAATTGATACCATCGTTACTTGACTCAAGTACCTGGTTCCCAATGCTGGTCTCATTTGCATAACCCTCTCCGCCTCTGCCACCAAGCGCCATGGTGACCGACTGAAAAGTTTCGGGTTTGGCAAACTCAAATTGTATCCACGATTTTTTATTTTCCGGTAATGCCGGCAAAAAACTTGTTTTTTTAAGGTCGCTGTCTGTAAGTTTGGAAAGTTCAAATTTTCCGCCGCTTGAGCTTATTTTTGGATGTAATTCTGACAATGTAATATCTTTTTCAGGCATACGATAGGCAACAACGGCAGCATCGGCATAATATCCATTTTCGCTGCCAACATTCTGAAAACGACCTATAGTGCATGGAGGTTTAGGTAGCATTCCGGTAAATTGTTGTCCACCCTCTACCTGTAATTCGCTCCAAACTAATTTTTTCATTGCCTCAAAAGGTTTTACCCACGGGCCACCACTATCGCTCCAGCCCGGCGAAGCGGCAATGGCCAGTTCAAGTCCAAGCGAATCGGCCAGTTTCGTAGCAAAACGGAACGCGTCTTTCCACTCGGGCGACATATAGTCCAGCCTTTTTTTAACAATCAGTGGCGTACTTGCCTCACTCAAATCAACATTAAAATTCTGTAACCCACCAATGCCAGCACGTTTCATCCATTCAAGGTCGGCTTTTATACCAGATTTGGTAATGTTTCCGTTCATCCAATGCCACCAAACGCGTGGTTTTGAACTTTCAGGTGGATTCTGAAAGCCTTGTTCCAGTTTCACTGAATTTTTCTCCTGTGGAACTTTACAGTTTACAAGAACGACTCCGGCTGAAAGTAAAAGAATTGATAGACTTACTGTAAATAGTGATTTATTTAATTTAAAAATCGATTTTTTCATGGTTACCGGCATGCTGAATTTTTGTGTTTGCTGCGGAAAATATTTAAGTTGAACAATATAGATGACTTTTGGCAATTTGCGATTTATTATTAAGCATTTTGCCGAGTCTTGGAAATAGTTAAAGAAATTGCAAAAGACATATCAGGAATACTGTATATATTTAGTCTGCTGAAAAATTAATATCGTTCAACCCGCTAAAGGGGTTGTTTTTTCCCGGGTTTCACTACCACCAGTTTCGTTTCACTTCACTGGGGGTTATTTACAGTTTGAGGCTGTATTCTATGTTGTAAAACAAGCCCCTCATTCAAATTATTTTTTAACATTTGCTGCGCGGGGATCCCAATAAATCCCAAAGCGCAAGCAAATGTTAAAAAAATAAAACAACTTTATT
>Ga0247841_10000277_pt1 | contig 140463 bp, 150 predicted proteins | sample LaCruzMarch2015__2_FD_192410 | JGI IMG/M metagenome (GOLD analysis project Ga0247841, IMG submission 192410) | Freshwater microbial communities from meromictic Lake La Cruz, Castile-La Mancha, Spain - LaCruzMarch2015_18m | ecosystem: Environmental > Aquatic > Freshwater > Lake | place: Spain...
AAACCAAAAAATTTCCTTGCATTTTTCTCGCGCCTCCTCCCCCCACCCCTCCGCCGCGAAGCGGAAAAAGAAATGGAAAGGAAATTTTTGGTTTTGCTTCGCCGTTTCAGACTACAAAATGAACATTTGTATTATATCATTTGTGGTTCTTTGACGTTGTTCATTTCTCCGTCCTCACGGCGACCGAGGCGCTTCCTCTCCGCGTTTGGTGGTAGCTTGAGGTTCTGTTCCTCCGATTACTGGTCGTGGTAACCCATAAAGCGGTTGGTATTTTTTTCATAGTTTTCTTCGGCGGCAAATTCTTTCTGCCTTAAACCGATTCTGGTTTGAGCGAACCTTCGGGTTCGTAGGTTGCAAATATTACGCCTGTAGATAAAATTTTTGAGTCTACCCGTTTAAAGCGTTCTGGCTGTGTGCCTTCGGCGAATAATTTTTTGCCGGTGCCGATAGTAATGGGAAATGTCCAGATGTGCATCCTATCTATAAGGTTGTTTCTCAAAAGCGTTTGTATGAGGTTGCCACTACCGTATATCAAAAGGTCAGGACCGTTTGAATTTTTAAGCTTTTTTATTTCCGCCACTACGTCTCCCGTAATAAGTTCGGATTTGTCCCACGTGAGTTTAATAGGTTTATGGGAGACTACATACTTTTTTGCCCTATCGAATGGCTTTCCCCAACGCTGATTGTCTGTGTGATTCGGCCAGTAACCGGCAAAAATATCATATGTGATTCTTCCTAAGAGCAGATCAAAAGGAGCGTCCTGTATCTTTGTGTCCATTATATTGTCTCCTTCTTCGTTCCAATACCCACCCTGCCAACCTCCGTATTTGAACCCTTCGGCGGCATCTTCTTTGGAGCCACCCGGAGCTTGCATAACGCCGTCAAGGGTAATCATTGTAGTTGTGATAATTTTTCTCATATTGTTTTGTGGTTAGTATTCATAATTATTTTTTTTCTTCTGTCGTAGGAATAGAATTTTTACGATCTTGATTCACCTTGCTGTAATGTGATGAAAAATCTTTGATTCGATTTTCTTGCGTATAAATCATATCAATAATAATGCCGAGTGCATCAATGGCTTTTTGTATCGTATCCTTGTCCCAACTTTTTGCGTGTACAGTTTCATCACCTATATTTTTAATATTCAAAAGTGGATCAGTTATGCGTTTATCGAAACCGAGATTTTTTATTTTCTCTTTATAATCCTTTCCTTTTGTTTTTTGTTTGTCGCAAATTTCATAGATAACTTTTCTACACATTACCGAGGCAGACGAAAGAAGCCCAAAATTATAAGCGTCAACCGCTTCTTTGTAGTGTTTACGAATATTTTCAGGAATATAATCTGGTAGTGTGCTATTACTGGATGGATATTGAATCTCAACTTCTCTTTCCGACACATCATCCCACCCTCGACCGGGCATACTGAATTTTTCCTTAACCTTGATGTAGGTCAAACGTTTACATTCTTCGCGACGACACTTAACAATATAATGTGCCCAATCATAAGCAATCCAGTCGCCACGCCCTTCTCCGGTTTTATGGACAATTTGTTCGTGATTTGATGATTGAGTATCAAAAATGACATTTTTTATACCACAGTGCGGACAATCGAAGTAATCTTTTGATAAATCGTTTCTCATAATTTAATTATCAATTTTTATTCCCAAAGAAAATGCTCCCTCTTTTAATTTTTGAGGGACTGGCGACAATGGACGTATTTCTTTTTCATAATTTCTTAGTATTTCTTCTCCGTCCTTCAAAATTTGATCCAGCGTAGGAATTGAATCTACTGCTAAACCAGCTTTTTGATATTCTGGCAGTTTTTCTCTCTGGCTCTTTTCATTTGCTAAATAGTAGCTTTTGAAATTTTCTGAATTAACTAATCCCCACATTAAACTCTCATAGCAATATACTTCTAGGGCATGCTGAATATCTTTATCTTTCAACTGCTTCATACTTATCACTTTGCTAGTTTTGGAAAACTTCACTGGTTTGACGGCTTCTCTGGGATTATTACTATTTCCTCTTTCAATCCATTGTTTTTTCAGATTTTCTGTTTCCGCGCCAATGTCTAAAGCTTCTTTGCTGTTCCAGTCCATATCTCTAAATATGCTAGCGATAATTTGCAAAGCTACATTAGGACGACATGCGCCAATACTTGCAGACCAATCAATCATTTGATCAATCGTAGAATCAAGTATGAGACTATCAACCACAGCTTCTGAACTAAATAAACCACGCCTTCGTGGCCAGCCCATGTGGCTCAAAAGTCCTACAACATAATAAAATCCGAAAATTGATTGCATAATATTGAAAGTTATTTCAGTAATTCTTCCATTGGAACGCCTAACGACTTGGCGATTTTTTGGATTGTTTGAACGCTCGGTTTTGTAACGACACCTCCCTCAATTTTGGTAAGGGTAGAATATTTGATATTGGCTTTTTTCGCCAAGTCGTCCTGCGTTAATCCTTGTTTTGCTCGTATTCGCTTAATATTCTGTGATATGGTTGCCATAGTATGCTACTTTTGATAGTATAGAAATATGAGTCGTTACTTTCTTTGCTCACAAAACAAGCATAGCAAAAATTGTGTAGTTTTTCAACTGCTGACGGCGAAGCAAAACCAAAAATTTCCTTTCCATTTCTTTTTCCGCTTCGCGGCGGAGGGGTGGGGGGAGGAGGCGCGAGAAAAATGCAAGGAAATTTTTTGGTTTTTGCACACGCGAGTCCGCGAGCGTGTCCGAGGCGCGCATCATTGGTCGTCAGGGTTCAATTCAAAATACATTCGAACTTCGTTCAATACACACCGCCAAAATTCGGAATCAGAAGAAACGGACAAAGCGGGGTCGCGCCGAAGGCGCGACACTAGGGCATTCCCCCCGCCGAATCCAGAATCCAAAAGGGTTTTCCACGCTCCGCGTGGCTCGTCGTTTGCCAATACAATTCTATGAATAATCAAACCAAAAAGTTTTTCATATATACTCGCAAGTCTACGGACGACAAAGACAGACAAGTCCGCAGTATTGCTGACCAACTTTCAGAGTTAAAGGAACTTGCGTTGAAAGAACAACTGGAAGTGGTAGATGTCTTTGTCGAAAAGCAGACCGCCAAAATACCAGGTCGTCCTGTGTTTAACGAAATGATGTTCCGAATGGAAGCGGGCGAAGCATCTGGTATTTTGGCGTGGCATCCCGATAGACTTGCGAGAAACTCGGTAGATGGCGGAAAAATCATCTACCTCGTTGATACTGGCGTAATTTTGGAAATGAAATTCCCAACTTTTTGGTTTGATCCGACACCGCAAGGCAAATTCATGCTTTCAATCGCTTTTTCGCAATCCAAGTATTATGTAGATAATTTGTCGGAGAATATTAAGCGTGGAAAGAGAAACAAAGTGAAAGACGGAATATGGCCTCAAATGTCCCCGCTCGGATATATAAACGAGGGCGGGAAAATTGTTGTTGATGAAAATATCGCACCTTTAATCAAGAAAACATTTGAGGCATATTCGTCTGGGTCTTTCACTTTGCGCCAACTCCGCGACAAATTTAATGAACTTGGATTGAAACGAAAAAGCGGCAGAGAGCTTGCGGTGTCGAATTATCAAAAACTTCTCAAAAATCCTATTTACACAGGCCTGATGTTGTACAACGGTGAAATCCACGAAGGCAAACACGAACCGATTATTTCAAAGAAACTTTTTGATTCCGTTCAGGAAGTGATGATGAGAAAATCTAAACCTCACTCGAAAGGATTAAAACCATTTTTGTATAGAGGATTTTTCCGTTGCGGAGAGTGTGGTTGCTTCATTACCACCGAACAACAGAAAGGTCATAATTATTTGCGATGTACTAAACGGAAAAATCCTTGTACTCAAAAATATATTCGTGAGGAGCTCATCACTTCTCAAATTCAAGAGGAAATCAAAAAAGTTTCTTTGCCTCTCGATTGGTCAAAATGGATGATTGCTGAAAATGCAAAAGATCAGCAATCGGAAGTCCAATCGAGTACGCTTTTTGCAGATAGTATAAAAGCCGAAATTTCTCTTTTGGATTCAAAAATAGAGAAGCTGATGAATGCCTATCTCGAAAGTGCGTTGTCGCTCGAAGAATATCGTGAAGCTAAAAACAAGTTGGTTAATCAAAATCAGCTTCTCAAAGAGAAATTATCGGCTTTTGAGCAAAAAGCGAATAATAGGTTCGAACTTACGGAAAAGTTTTTGAAATACAATATGGAATTGGCAAATGACCGAACAAATGAGGAAAATACTCATTTGTTCAAAAAAGTCGGTTCGAACTTTCAAATTAAGGATCGAACCGTACTTTTTGAGCCACGCGGAGCGTGGAAAACCCTTTTGGATTCTGGATTCGGCGGGGGGAATGCCCTAGTGTCGCGCCTTCGGCGCGACCCCGCTTTGTCCGTTTCTTCTGATTCCGAATTTTGGCGGAGAGGGTGGGACTCGAACCCACAAGACCCGATAAAGGGTCAGAGTTTAGCAAACTCTTGCAATAACCATTATGCGACCTCTCCCTGTTTTATTAACTTTTCTTTTTTGGCGGAGGAGGTGGGACTCGAACCCACGAACCCCGTGAGGGGTTCTTGTTTTCAAGACAAGTGCAATAGCCGCTATGCGACTCCTCCGTGTTTACTTTTATCATAAAAATTATGTTAAGTCAATTTGATTTTACGAATATTTTGTTGTATGGTTAACTTGAAAATGCGCCCGTAGCTCAACGGATAGAGCGCAGCCCTGCGAAGGCTGAAATACCGGTTCGATTCCTGTCGGGCGCACACAAACTTATGAATATCAAAAAAATAATAACTGTCGTTATAATTTTGGTCATCTTAATTGCTGCCAGCGCTATTTTCCTGGCGTACAAGAAAAACTTAGTGCCAACGGTTTTAGCTCCCGAACAATCAACTTCTCTAGCCATCAAAGACACGCAAATAACAGATAATACAAAACCCTTTAAAATAGATATTGTTTATCCGCAGATAGCCGGGCTTGACGAGTTTAACCAAAAAGCAAAAACAATAATTGAAAAAGAAATAAACGATTTTAAAACTAATTCGCTGGCGAACGACGAGGCAGTTAAAAAAGTTGACCCTGTTGCATATGCGAAATATCCCAGAGAATATGATTTGAATATTGGCTACGACAAAGGACGGGTTGACGAAAACGTTGTCAGCATTGTTTTCAATGTTTATAATTTTGAAGGCGGAGCTCACGGAGCCAGCTATTTTGTCCCATTAAATTACGACGTAAAAAATAAAAAGGAAATAGCACTAACTGATATATTTTCAAACCAGCCTGATTACCTCCAAAAAATTTCCTCTTTTTGCATAGCCGATTTAACAAAACAAATTACAGACAAGTTGGGTGACACTGGCGGAGCATGGATACAAGATGGCGCGGGACCTGTGGCCGACAACTTCCAATTTTTCTTAATAAACCCTTCGACAAGCTCAGGGCAGGCAACTTTAACCTTTTACTTCCCACAATACCAAGTAGCTCCTGGCGCTGCCGGAGACTTCCAAGTCACAATGCCAAGATAGCGTCAAAAAAAACCACCTTTTAATTGAGGTGGTTTTTTGATAGGATAAGTCTATATATGGAAGTAATTACACTGCAAACAGCGGTTGAAAAAATACCACGCATTGGACCGGCCTATGCAAAAAGATTAAAAAAGTTCGGCATAAAAACTGTGCAGGATCTGCTTTTTTATTTCCCGGCCAGATACGATGATTTTTCAGACATAATAACAATAAGCCAGGCCCGGCAAAAGCTGGGTGAAGTCGCTTGCGTGCAGGGAGAAATTATTGAAATAGAAACCACAAAGAGTTTTTACAACAGAATGGCAATTACAAAAGCCTTAATCCAAGACAGAACCGCTCAAATAATCGTAATGTGGTTCAACCAGCCGTATTTAGAAAAATCGCTCAAAGAAAATGATTTTATTTGTTTGGCCGGAAAAATCAGCTTAGGCAAAGAAGGATTATATTTTAACTCTCCAGCTTATGAAAGAATAAATGAAATTGGTGAAAATGAGGAATTAACTCACACAGGAAGAATTGTGCCGGTTTACTCGGAAACAAGGGGTGTTACTTCCCGGTGGCTAAGGTATGTTATAAAACCATTGCTTTACAGATTTTGCGACCAAATACAAGAATCTTTACCGAAAGAAGTTATAAAAAAATATAAATTTTTACCCATACAAGAAGCTGTTTGGCAGTTACATTTTCCAGACTCTTTTGAACATGCTGACGCGGCTAAAGCCCGCTTTTCTTTTGAAGAACTTTTCTTGATACAACTCAACGTTTTAAAAGAAAAATTAAGATTAATGCAAAAAAAATCTTCTGCTTGTCCGATGGACGCCGAGCTTATGAAAAGCTTTACTGATTCATTGCCATTCCAGCTTACAGATTCTCAAAAAAAATGCGCCTTTGCAATATTAAAAGATTTGGAAAAAACTGTTCCAATGTCGCGCCTCTTAGAGGGCGATGTTGGCTCTGGTAAAACAGTGGTAGCAACAATGGCAGCATTAAACGTAATAAAATGCGGACACCAGGTTGCATTTATGGCGCCAACAGAAATTTTAGCAAAACAACATTTTAGAACAGTGTCTACTGCGCTTAAAGATTTTGATATAAAAATTGGGATGATGACGGGCAAAGATGCCCGCATATATAAAGAGGGTGAAACCACCGAAGTTTCCAAAAAAAGTTTTCTTGGTGATTTAGAAAGTGGCCAATTAGATATTGCAATTGGCACGCACTCCTTAATTCAAAAAGGAGTTGAATTTAAAGATTTGGCTTTAGTAATTTTAGACGAACAGCATAGATTTGGTGTTGAACAAAGAGATCATTTAATAAAAAATAAAAAACTAGTCCCCCATTTGCTTTCAATGACAGCCACTCCAATACCAAGAACTTTGGCCCTAACTGTTTATGGCGACTTGGATTTGTCTTTGATTGATGAAATGCCCAAAAATAGAAAAAAAATAAAAACAGTTTTAGTGGAGCCGGCGCAAAGAAAAGATGCCTATGAGTTTATAAAAAAAGAAGTGGCGGGCGGAAAAGGAGTTTTTGTAATTTTTCCGAAAATAGAATCTGCGGCAACAAAACTGAAGGCAATGATTGAAAAAAATGGTCCTATCAGCGGATCTTTCGTGCCTCAAAACTACGCGCCCATTTCATTATCGTCTTTGGCTATAAACGAAGTAAAGGCCTTAAAAGAGGAATATGAAAGGTTATCAAAAGATATTTTCCCTGACTTAAGAATCACGATGTTACACGGAAAAATGAAGGCGCCAGAAAAAGAAAGAATAATGCTGGATTTTAAAAAAGGAGAAATTGATATTTTACTTTCAACTTCTGTTGTTGAAGTTGGAGTTGATGTACCGCGAGCAACCATAATGATGATAGAAGGCGCAGAAAGATTTGGATTGTCTCAATTACATCAATTTCGCGGACGTGTGGGCAGAAGCGATATGCAAAGTTATTGCTTTCTCTTTACCACAGACCCAAGCATGCTAAACAGAAAGAGATTAAAGGCAATGGTAGATTGCGACGACGGATTTAAATTAGCTGAAATAGATTTGGAAATTCGCGGACCGGGCAGTTTATATGGCACTGTGCAATCGGGAATTCCAGACATGGCAATGCAAGGATTATCAAATATATTTTTGGTTGAAAAAACCCGAGCGGCGGCCAAAGAAATCTTAGAAAAAGATCCTACACTAAAAGGATACCCTATCTTATTAGAGCGCCTAAAGGATTTTGAAAAACGCATTCACTTTGAATAACTATTTCTTAGCTGAAAATTCAAAGCAATTTTGTCTCATCGGTGAACTGAGAGACATTTTTTCACAATAAGTCCCATCTTTCATTTTGAATGCCTCATTAAAATATATTGAGTCCTCGCACCTAATTTTTATATTCTCTCCATTATTAAATACAGCAGAAGTATTTATTGATTCACAAAAACTGATATCATCAGCATTAATCGCCTGATTATATTTACCTAAATCAACCTTATATAGTTCACTAGTATTCGTGTCTAAGCCAGAAATTAACTTCGTGGCCCTATAATATAACCAGCCGTAATAAGCAATAGCGATGATGATAATTATTGCTACAACACACATTATAATCAGAAAAACTTTTTTCATATTTTTATTATTATTTAATCTTTAATTATTATAACACAAAAGCTACTTTCGTATCTTCTCGGTAACCCAGAAGCCCATGTACTTGCCCAGCATCAGGCGGATTTGGGCGTCCAGAGATGGAAACGAACCGAATAAAATTAAAGTTATAGGCAAAAATATCCACTGCAAAAAAACAGTTGCTCTTTTAAACCATCTTATATACCACTTCATATATTTTGGCACCGGAGGAAGAAGCGTTGTACTCAGGGCTGCTGAAACAAACATTCCAAACATTGAGATTGTCATAATCCTGCTTGTTAGAATTGGCAGGTTAAAAGATAAAACAGAAAAATTAAATTTTTCTCCGCCCAAAAGTATCGGCAGCCAGCCCAATAAAAATAATAGCAAAGCAGCTGTAGCCCACGACCAGAACCCGTCTAAAATTATATAAAGATGAGAAATTTTGGCCCACAAAGATATTTTTTGGTTATTTAGGAATCCGAACATTATGTATGGGATTTCATTGCACCCCCACGCCCAACGCCTTTGCTGCTTATACTGGTTTAAAATGGTGCGCCAGAAATTTTTTGCCATCACAGCATCCATAGAAACTAAATAGTAAACGGGAATTACTCTGTATTTTCCGTCGTAATATAAATAAGCCCGCCAAAAAATTCGCGAATCGTCTGACACCACATTTGCAGGGTAACCCACTTCAAAAAAAACTTTAGCAGGGGTTGTGTGCGAAGAATAAGTTGTGAGTTCTTCCGAGCTCTCTTGCTGAATCATCTGCCAAAAAGTATTTGAAGTTGAAACAACCCTAGAAAAAACATTGGCAGACCAAATGTTATTATTGTAAACCGGCACCGGCTGATAGCTGGCGTTTTGCGGGTCTTTGTCGGACAAATAGTGCCAAGTTACGCAGGCAAAATACTGCGGAAAAACTTTTGTATCAATGTCAAAGGTGGAAATTAAAATATTTTCGTAAGGTATGTTTAATTTATCAATAATCTTTTCCTTTACCTCCTTTCCCGCAAAAGCCGTGTTTGAACCCTTGCCGCTGATTTCTCCTTCAATGTTGTCAGGGTGGACTGCAACTAAAAATTTATAAAACTTATCTGAATACTTTTTCGCAATCGCCTCGGCTTGCGCCTTAAAAGCTTGGCCTGCCCTGGCTTCCACAGCCAGAACATAAATCATCTTTTCCTTTGGATATTCTGCCTTCACTAAAGACTCAATGCTTTCTTCAATAATTTCTCTGCCTTCTTTGTATGCCGGAGAAATAATTACGTGATAAATACTTTTCCAGTTCTTTCCCTCAATCTTCTTTAATCTCTTTAACCAATCTTTTTTCATGTTGCTTTTAACCCGGAAATAACCGACCACCTGGTGCACAGAAAAATAAAATATCCTGAATAAATAATAAAAACAAAAACATATAATAAAAATTGCAACCCACGAAGGAAGCAGCCACGAAAAAACAAGCACACCAAAAAGTGTGCCCAAACTTATAATTCCCGGAATCATTTCAAAAAATCTATACAATCTTCGGTCCCACGGATTTTTTATATCCGAGGCCTTTGAGATATCTAAATAATCTTTTTTCTCCATGTGCTCCCAGCCAGATTTGAACTGGCGTTACTTCCTTGAAAAGGAAATGTCCTAGACCAGGCTAGACGATGGGAGCAAAAAACAAATATACTAAAACTTTACCCCAAAAATTGAAAAATTGCAAGAATTCAGGTACAATTCATAATTATGAAAATTCTGGCCATAGAGACATCTTGCGACGACACCGGAATTGCAATTTTACAAGCCAATAAAAATGGCGATTTTAAAATTTTATCAAATATAGTTTCATCGCAGATTGAAGTCCACAAAAAATATGGCGGAGTGCACCCCGCCCTAGCCAAACGAGAACACCAAAAAAACTTAGTGCCGACTTTTATTGAGGCGCTCAAAAAAGCTAATTTATTAAAAGTAAACTTGTCCGTGTTTTTTGCGGCCGCAAAAAACACGGAAATATATAGAATACTACAAAGAGAACCGGAATTGCTAAAACAACTGCTTCCGTTTTTAAAAAAGTACGAAAAACCGGATATAGATCTAATTTCTGTGACAAATGGCCCGGGGTTAGAGCCGTGTTTGTGGGTTGGAGTTAATTTTGCTAAAGCGCTTTCTTCTTTTTGGAATATCCCGATAGTTCCGGTAAACCATATTGAGTCCCATATTTTGGTTAACTTGCTGGAAAATAAAAACATAAAATTTCCGGCGGTTGCTCTTGTTGTAAGTGGCGGACACACACAGATTATTTTAGTAAAAAAAATTCCTGCCTGCCGGCAGGCAGGGGCAAATTATAAAATACTAGGTGAAACAAGAGACGACGCAGCCGGGGAATGTTTTGACAAGTGCGCAAAAATTTTGGGGCTCGGTTACCCCGGCGGACCAATAATTGCTGAGTTGGCTCAGCAGTTAAAATCCCGATCTCCAAATCCCAAAGCCCAAACATTTGGCAAACTTCCTCGCCCCATGATTGGAACAAAAGACTATGACTTTAGTTTTTCTGGTTTAAAAACAGCTGTGTTGTATGCTGATAGAAAAATCGTAAAAAAAGATAGCGCATACAAAAAGGCCATGTCAGCTGAAGTCCAGCAAGCCATAATTGATGTTTTAATAAAAAAAACTACTAAGGCCATTAAAGATTTTAATGCACGGTCACTAATACTCGGAGGCGGAGTTTCAGCCAACCAGGAACTGCGCTCACAATTTAAATTAAAAATTAAAAATTTAAAAATTGATTTTTTAGTGCCGGAGCCGGCGCTATCCACCGACAACGCCGTGATGACCGCAATCACCGGGTATTTCCACAAAAATAAAACGCAAGCCCTGAATAAAATCTCTGCCGACGGAAACCTACGCATAAAATAAAAAACCGTTGAGATCTTGCGAAATCAACGGCATAGGCACTCAACGAGTTGCCGGCTCTTTCTTGAGCCGAGAAAAGTTGCCAACGGCAAAGTCTCGCACAACTGCGACGAGGTATATTGCCCAGCCAGGCCAGGACCAGAACATCACGTTGCCCGGAATCCTTCCCTGAATCATATCCCAGATGCCCATGACAGCCGATGCAGCAAGCACTCCACTGTACAGCAGATGCGCAAGTCCGTATAGGCTGAAACTGTCTTTATCTGGAAACCCTGCGGTGGGCTTATGGTCTTTGTCGATAAGACATCTCGACCCCATGGCAGTCATGACTGTAACGACTACCAAGGAGAACGCCCACCACTGTTGTTCGCCAACATTTCCCTTGCCAACCGCGCACCAAAAGGGAGCGGCAATCAGCGGAGCAGCGACAGCGCTACCCACGGTTAGGGCCCACCAGTCTTCCATGCGTAGAAACTTCTGAGTGGTACCTTCAATGAGTGAACCCCTTTTCTGCAGACTTTTATCAATGGCTTCAAGGACGTACATTGCCAGCACGAACAGCATGTTTACCGCCACAACCATCATCGACACAGCGAATGGATCTTTCATGGTCTGGTCCTTTTTTAGTTTTCAGAGGGCTGCGGAAAAAAATAGAATATTTCATTCCATCATATTAATAAGCCCGTGTCAATAATTTTTGTAAAAAAATTCCCGAGGAAAGCGCGAGCCTTCCTCGGGTTGCAGGTGACGCGAGGTCACCCACCTTTGCCGTATTTCTCCTTGATGGAGGTGTAGACCAGAGTCCACGACGGCTTCGTCTCACAGAATGCCCATGCCAGAAATCCGATTACTATTTCAGCACGATAACGCCAATCTTTCATTGCCTTCTCCTTGCTTTCCCTTGTTTCGCCCATATAGGCCTGTTACGTCCGCCGAAGCTGCTGGAAATTGCCGGACGTGAATTCTCTGATGAGGTACATGATGTAGGTCAGGGCCCCGAATACCCACATCCATACAATTGGTGAAGGAACATGGCCACAGACCACATGACCAAAGGTGAAAATCCCAATTGCCCACCCGATGGCGAAATAGGGCAAGTGGATCCACCCACCGAGAGAGATCTTCCCGACTTCCGGAAAACCCCAATCCGGTTTGTGGGTCTTGCTTAGGCAAGACCGCAGAAAACCGATACCAGCCGCAATGACGATGGCGGCAAAGACCGCCCACTGCCAAGTACTGATACGACCCACCATCACCAAATAGACGAAGATGATGGTCATGCACGGTACTGAGGTCGTGTCGCCGTACCGCATCGTAGGCCAGTCCTGCATGTACAGGAATGGCTGTTTTGTCCCCGGAATTGTTGACCGGCGCGGGGGCAAATCCTTGTTGAGTTGTTGCGACACGTACATCGCCGCAAGCCACGCTGTGTTTGTGACGAACACGATGACGCACACGAACACGAACATTGTCCACGGGATTTGCATTTCCAGACCCTCCTAAAAGATTGTCGATGTGCAGAACAAGGAAAGCACATTACTTTCCCATATATTTATTATAGCATAATAGTAAGTCTATGTCAAGAGTTTACCTGTTCTCCCCTTTCTGCTAAAATAAACAAATAAATTCTATGGAATTGCCAAGCCAATACAACGCAAAAGAGGTTGAAGACAAAATTTACCAGCTTTGGGAAAAGAGTGGTTTTTTTAATCCCGACAAACTCCCCTCTCGCAAAAAGCCCTTCGGCAAAACTCAGGGCAGGCCCTTTACCATAATAATGCCTCCTCCAAACGCCAACGGGTCTTTGCATATTGGACATGCGCTTTTTGTAACCTTAGAAGACATAATGATTAGGTATCAAAGAATGAAAGGCAGAAAAGCTTTGTGGCTCCCCGGAGCCGACCACGCAGGTTTTGAAACACAAGTTGTGTACGACAAAAAATTAGAAAAAGAAGGCAGAAACAGATTCCAAATTCCCCCAGCCGAACTTTATAAAGAAATTTTGGAATTTACTTTAGCAAATAAAAAGATAATGGAGCACCAGTTAAAAAAACTTGGGGCTTCATGTGATTGGTCGCGTGAAAAATTTACTTTAGATAAAAGTATTATAAAAGTTGTTTACGAAACTTTTGAAAAGCTAAAAGCAGATGGTTTGGTTTACAAAGGAAAAAGAATTGTAAACTGGTGCACAAAACACCAGACTTCCCTGTCTGATGTGGAAATAAAATATGAAGAAAGAAACGACCCTTTATATTTTATAAAATATGGCCCACTGGAATTAGCCACCGTAAGACTAGAAACAAAATTTGGTGACACAGCTGTGGCGGTAAACCCAAAAGATAAAAGATACCAACAATATATTGGAAAAGAAATAGAGATAGATACGATAAACGGAAAGGCAAGAATAAAGGTTATAGCAGACGAAGCAATTGATATGGAATTTGGAACTGGTGTTGTAAAAGTAACTCCGGCTCACGACCCGGTTGATTTTGATATCTGGCAAAGACACAAAGACGAGATCCCCGAACCCATACAAGTAATAAACAAATACGGAAAACTGAATGAATTAACAGGACCGTATAATGGAATGAAAGTAAAAGAAGCCAGAGAAAAAATTGCCGAAGATATGGCCCAAAAAGGACTCTTAGATCCTGCCAAAACCCAGCACGACTATAAGCACAACGTTGCTTTGTGCTATAAGTGTGGAAATATAATTGAACCAATGATTTTAGACAACCAATGGTTTGTAAAAATGACCGCTAAACCCCTATCGGGCGGACTTTCGTTGAGAGATTCTGCCGTAAAAGCTGTTAAAAGCAAAAAAATAGTTTTTGTTCCAAAAAGAATGGGAAAGGTATTTTTGCATTGGATGAAAAACTTACGAGATTGGAACATTTCCCGCCAAATTACTTGGGGAATTCCAATTCCTGGAGACGAATCTGGCCAAGTTTTTGACACTTGGTTTTCATCGGGCCAATGGCCTTTTGCTACGCTCAGGGCAGGCCTTAAAGACGATTTTAAGAATTTTTATCCGACAGATGTTATGGAAACCGGATGGGATATTTTGTTTTTTTGGGTGGCCAGAATGGTTATGCTTGGCATTTATGCAACAGGAAAAGTTCCATTTAAAACCGTTTACTTGCACGGATTGGTCCGCGACAAAGAAAAACAAAAAATGTCTAAGTCAAAAGGAAATGTAATTGACCCCTTGGGAGTTATAGATATGTATGGCACAGACGCCTTAAGAATGGCTTTAACTGTGGGCAACACTCCAGGGAGCGACCCAGTAATTTCGGAAGAAAAAATAAAAGGATACAGAAATTTTGCCACAAAAATATGGCATGCTTCACGATTTGTATTAATGAACTTAGATGGTTATAACCCAGAGACCAAAGTAAAATTAAACACTAAGGACAAAAAAATACTAAAAGATTTCCAAAAAACAGCGAAAGACATAACAAAAGAAATGGATGAATTTAAATTTTATGTGGCTTCAGAAAAAATTTACCACTATTTTTGGCACACGTTCTGCGATAAAATTATTGAGGAGCAAAAACCCCGACTTTACGGAACTAATTTGAAAGACAAAGCTTCCGCCCAACACTTGTTACTAGCTATTTTAACTGGGTCACTGAAAATTTTGCACCCCTTTATGCCCTTTGTGACCGAAGAGGTCTACCAGCAGTTGCCTATCAAAAGCAAAAAAGAGTGTATAATGATAGAAGAATGGATTTTTACATAATAATATATATATTTTTTGGAATACTGCCAAGTCTGACCTGGCTTTCTTATTATTTGACGAAAGACCTGCACCCCGAGCCAAAGAAAATGATTCTAAAGATATTTTTATGGGGTGCTTTTATAACTTTGCCGGTTTTTTTTGTGCAGATAGGCCTTACTTCTTTACTGGGAGAAATTAATATCGGGCCAATGGCGCAATCTATTGTTTACTGGTTTTTGATAATATCTTTGACAGAAGAACTCTTCAAATATCTGGTGGTTAAAATTAAAGTAATGAACAGCCCGCACTTGGACGAACCGGTAGATATAATGATTTATATGGTGGTTGCGGCTCTGGGTTTTGCTGCTTTAGAAAATGTTCTGTACCTTTTATCTCCAATAGGACAAATGTCTTTTGACCAGGTGATTTATAGAACTATGTTCATAGGACTGATAAGATTTGTGGGCGCAACCTTTCTGCACACCTTGTGCTCTGCAGTTATCGGATATGCAATGGCCATATCTTTATTTGACCAAAAAAACAAGATGCTGGAGTTTATTTCCGGCTTAACAGTGGCTGTGGTCTTGCATGGACTCTATGATTTTTCTATAATGACATTAAGCGGTAATATGAAGTTTGTTATCCCAATTATAATTATATTAACGCTTGCATTCCTAGTTTTTTCAGGATTCGAAAAATTAAAAAAAATGAAAGGCATTACCAAATTAAATATTTAATCTAACAAAATTATGGCTAAAAAAATAAAAACAGAAGATGTCAGAGAAGAGCAAAAAACTATACCGGCCAGCCAGATATTTGATCAGGATGGTGAGCTCGTCATAGATGTTTATGAAACAAACGCTGATTTTGTGGTTTTAGCGGCAATCGCCGGCGTGCAAATAAAAGATTTAGACATCTCATTGGAAAAAGATATGATGGTTATAAAAGGCAACAGATGCGACCCTTGCGACCACCCTGACAAAAAATACTTTTACCAGGAATGCTATTGGGGGCCATTTTCCAGAAAAGTTGTCCTGCCGGAAAATATTGATATAGACAAAGCTGATGCGCAAATTGATAAGGGAATTTTAACAGTTAAAATTCCTAAAAATGAACCGGGCGCTGGAAAAGTTGGAGTTAAAATTTCTTAAAAAAAATACCTTAAATTAAAACACCCACGAAAGTGGGCGTTTTAATTTGTGCCGGCGGTGGGACTCGAACCCACAATCCTTGCGGAACATGCTCCTAAGGCATGCGCGTATTCCAATTCCGCCACGCCGGCCGGATTAAATTAAACAATACAGTTATTATATGGACAAAAAAGAATAAAGTCAAAAAGTTCAGCGACCATTGACATGCATGGCTATATATGCTATAGTTAATTACTTAGGAGTACCTTGAGAAACAGCTGTTTATCCTTGGCGCTTTGCGCCAGGGTAACTGTTAAAATAAAAACAATAAAGTAGCCACCAGTCCAAAACAAGAGGAGAAGAGACACCATGGCAGAAGCACCCACAACCCCAGCCGCACCGCCTCCCCCACCCCCGCCAAAAACGTTCACGGAAGCCGAACTCAGAGATGCCGTGGACAAGGCGCTCAAGGCAGCCAAGGAGGCTTTGGTCAGAGCCGCGGACACCAAGATCACGGCAGCCGAGACGAGGATTAGGGCCGAAGCCGAAACCAAGATCACGGCGGCCACGGAAGCCAAGGAACTCGCGCTCAAGGACGCAGAGACGATCAAGCAGAGAGCACTCGATGCTTTCAAAGCAGCCGAAACGCTCAATGCCGAGAGCACCAGGGTTGCCGCTCAAGCCGAAACCGATCGCGACGCAGCCAAGAAGTTCGCGGAGGAAACTGCCGCCAACAAGCGCGCGACCGAGAATGCCGCGACACAGGCCGCAGCTGACAAGCTCATCACTCAGAAAGCCGCGGCCATGGTCCAACGGCACAGCAAGAAGCCCAGCAAGTGGCCGCTCGCAGCCGCACTGGCGCTCGGACTGACCCTGGGTTCGGCCGGGACAGCTCTGCTGATGCGGGCGCACTATGCGCCCGATGCGCAGCAGATCTCAGTCCTGCAGACGCAGGTCAACTCCCAGGCCCAAACCATCACCGGTTTGAAGGGCCAGCTCGACACCGCCGTCAAGGCAAAGAAAGCTGCCGAGAAGGCGAAAGAAACCGCCAACAAGGCGGTTGAGAACGCCAACGTGGCTCTCAAGGGTGCCAACACGGCGCTCAAGAAAGCCGGCGACCGGAGTGTCTTCGAGCCCGAACAGGCCGAACAACCGACTGGTTCGGGACCCTGGTCCTGGACAAGGACCACCGGTAGTGGCACAGCTCTGTCCTTCAGTACCACCGAGACCGGCCTCACCGACATCAACCTCCACGTCAACCGTGTTGGCGATGGACAACAGTCGGCAGTCGCCTCCCCGCCCAGGCTCACCCCAGAACAGACAGAAAAAGAGGCACGCCGCCAAGACCAGATGGAGGCTCTGCGACGCAGGATCATGGACACCAACAACTCGTTGGTGGCGAAAAGACAAAACCTCAACGAAAGCTCTGATCCGGAGATCAAGGCTTTCCGGAGAGGCCAAATCCAAAGCTTCGAAATAGGGCTGGAACAGCTGCAAGCCGAGCTCACGAAGCTCGAAGCTACCACCCCGTAGGCGCTCCCGCAAGGGAGAGCACCAAGGCGCCTTAAATTGTCTTCGGGACAATTAGGCGCTCTTTTTTTACAAAAAAACACTGGTATTATCCAATGTTTTTTAAATTTACACAATTATACCAATCACTATTTAAGATTAAAAGCATTCGTTATAACATCCATTATAGCACCAGAGGCGCCAGCTAATATAACCAATAGGGTTCCAATTACGCAAGCAATAACAGCAACCTTTGCTACATTCATTTTTTCTGGTTTGCCGGCTGCAGTAAGATACAAAATACCGGCATAAATCCAGCCAACAAATACTACTGCACCACCGATAGTGGTAAACGTACTCCTTAATGCTGTTGAGAGTGAATCTACTGTCTTGCCACTTGCGGCTGGTGCAGTTTGTGCCAATGAGACAATAGGGATGACTATTGCAACCAGCAGTAACGCGCCTAACAGAATCGAACCTAATACTTTTTTATTCATTTTTTTTCTTTTAAATTTATAAAAAATTTTTATTAAATTCCGAAAGCCGAACTCACCAGAGCGATTGCTGACCCTGCTATAATTACCAACAATGTCCCGGCAACAGCTGCAATTAAAGCTGTTTTTGCCGATTTAAGTTTTTCAGGAGCTCCTTGGGCTGTTAAAAACAAAAGACCTGTTATAACCCAAAGTATAACAACCACTCCAGAGGCAATAAGCAATGCTGTTTGCTCGGCGGCATGAACCAAACCTGAAATAGTTACACCGCTTCCGCCTTGACCGCCAGCTCCACCGGTACCAGCTCCACCAGTACCGCCAGCCCCAGCCCCAACACCAGTACCACCACCTTGCCCTACACCAACACCTTGGCCTAAAACCATGGTCGGCAGGGCTAAAATGACAGCTAAAATTGAATATATTTTTTTGCTCATGTATTTTAAAATTATGATATAAAACTTCCAACTACCGCAATTATTGAAAAGGCGACAATCCCAACTATCACACCGACCACTCCCCACATAAGAGCTGACCTGGCTGTGGTAAGTTTTTCGGGAGCTCCTTGGGCTGTTAAAAACAAAATTCCGGACATAACAAAACAAATTACAGCTATTGCTCCGAAAATAAGCCCCACTGCAAGCTCTATTGAGTGTATTATGTCAGAAAGACTTCCTATTTGCGGAGCCCCCGGCGCATACTGTTCCAGTTGTGCAAAAGTTGCCGAAGGTATTAATAAAACGCCTAGTAGTATTAAAAATATTTTTTTATCCATGCGAAGTTCGTTATTTCTTGGTCCCCGTTCCTGGGAAGGAACCCAGCGGGGACCAAGAAATAAAAGTCTAAAGTTATCTTATTACGCTTCCTACTATTGCAATTATCGAGAAAGCAATGATACCAACCACCACGCCGGCTACTCCCCATAAAACAGCTGATCTGGCTTGCTGAACTTTTTCCGGCTCTCCGCCGGCAGTCAAAAATCTTACGCCTGCAAATACAAACATAATAACGGCCAAGGCTCCAAACACTAATCCGACAGCATTTTCAATAGCGTGAATTATTTGTTGAAGACTGCCAACTGTACCGCCCGGTCCTCCTGGAGCGATTTGCTCCATTTGAGCTAATGCCAATGCTGGCAAAGCGGTTATAACGGCTATAATTGAACTTAATGTAATTTTTTTCATTTATTTATTTTTTTGATTTTAAAGGATAAATTCGACCTTTTAAAAAATTATTGTTTGCCGATGATTCCTAATATTATATCTACTATCGCCTGAGCTGCCAGCCCTATGGCTATGCCAGCTATGGCATATATCAAAGCTGTTTTAGCTTTGGTTATTCTCTCCGGACTGCCAGCTGAAAGAAGGTATAAAATGCCTGCTACAATAATCATTACCACGCCCAAGTCCGCTATCAGAACTCCAACGCCCTTTGCTATTTTCGCTAGGAGCTGGCCAAAATTATTAACGCCTCCTCCCGCCAGGGGGTTTGTTATGCTTTGAGCAAAAGCAAAACTAGCCACGCAAAATAAACTTACAAATACTATTGAACTGATTATCTTTTTATTCATTAATACATTATACAACATTTAATCTTTCAAGCAAACCCCGGAAGCAACTTTATCTCCTTCATCAAGCCTCATAATTCTAACTCCTTGTGTTGCGCGCCCCAACAAAGATATTGATTTTACGCCCGTTCTTATAACTTGTCCTTTTCTAGAAATAACAATTAAGTCCTCTTCTCCTTCCACAACATCTTCTAAAACCGAAGATATAACAACCGGTCCAGTTTTACTGGTAATTTTAGCTGCTTTTACTCCCGACCCGCCTCTGCCCTGAGTTTTGTATTGTAAAATGTCTGTGCGCTTTCCATAACCATTTTCCATAACCACCAGCAGATATTGCTTTAATTTTTTCCCTTTATCGTCTACGGCCTTTGCGGGAGATATTACATCCATGCCAATAACCTCGTCTCCTTTTTTCAAACGAATACCCTTAACTCCGGCTGCTCCCCGGCCCATTGGCCTGATATCTTTTTCTTTAAATCTTATTGAAATCCCGTTTTTGGTTGCCAGAATTATATCATCTTCGCCCGTTGTTTTCACAACTTTTCTTAATGAATCATCTTTTTCCAGTCTTATGGCTATAATACCGCTTTTTCTGACATTCTCAAACTCTGCCAAATCGGTTTTCTTTATTCTGCCATTTTTTGTAATCATCACAAGGTATTTATCTCCAGTTTTTCCCTCACCTGCCGAAATGGGGTTCCCTTTAGGACTGGAGGCGGGCATCGGCACCAAGGACAAAACCTTTTCCTCGTTGGACAATTCCAAAAAGTTTAAAAGTCCTCTGCCTCTTGCCACCCTTGTACCTTCTGGAATTTCATAGACCTGCGTCTGAAAAACTTTACCGGAATCTGTAAAGAACATAATATTGTCGTGCGTTGAAGCTGCCAAAAAGTGTTCTACAATGTCGTCTTGCATTGTTTTCATACCCATAAGTCCCTTACCTCCGCGTTTCTGGATTTTATACGTAGCCGGATTTATTCTCTTTATATATCCGCCGGTTGTCAAAGTAATTATTGTTTCTTCCAAAGGAACTAAATCAACTTCTGTAATTTCTCCTAATTTTCCTTTTACAACCTTTGTCCTTCGCTCGTCTCCAAATTTTTCTTTCAGTTCCAAAAATTCCTTTTTAATTATGGTTTTCAATCTTTCCGGACTCTTCAAAATGGCTGTCAAATCTTTTATTGTTTCCAAAATTGCTTTTAATTCGTCTTCAATTTTCTTTCTCTCCAAGCCAGCCAACGTCTGCAACCTCATTTCCAAAATAGCAACTGCCTGAATTTCTGTCAGCTTGAACTTTTTGATTAAATTGGTCCTGGCTTCTTCCTTGTCTGCTGACTTTTTAATTGTTTGTATGACTGCGTCAATATTTTTCAAGGCAATCATCAAGCCCTCTAATATATGTTCCCTCTCCTTGGCTTTTTGCAAATCAAATTTTATTCTTCGGGTGACAACCTCCTCTCTATGTTTGATAAAATATGTTAAAACTTCAGACAAAGATAATATTTCCGGCTGAATGCCGTCAACCAGCGCCAACAAATTTAAGTGGAAGGTCTTCTGAAGATTAGTGTACATATACAATCTGTTTAAAATCCTCTGGGGCTGGAAACCTCTTTTAACGTCGATTACAATTCTCATTCCTTCCCTGTCAGACAAATCCCTTATGTCTTTTATTCCCTCAACTTTCTTTTCTGTAACTAAATTAGCCAAATCTTCAACCAAAGTAGACTTTAAAACCTGGTATGGAATTTCTGTGATTATAATCTGTTCTGAACCGTCTTTTTTTTCTACAACATCTGCTTTTCCGCGCATTAAAATGGAACCTTTGCCCTGCGAGTAAGCCGAAATTACTTCCTTCTGGTCATAAATTATTCCGCCTGTCGGGAAATCCGGTCCTTGTATAAATTCAAATAAATCTTCTGTTTCGGCTTTTGGGTGATCAAGCATGTGAATCAAAGCATCAGCCACTTCTCCCAAGTTATGCGGAGGAATATTTGTTGCCATGCCAACGGCAATTCCCAAACTTCCATTTAAAAGAAGCTGGGGCAAGGGAGAGGGCAAAACTGTCGGCTCTTTTGTTGTGCCATCATAGTTATCAATAAATTTGACAGTGTCTTTTTCAATGTCCCTTAACATGTCGTCTCCGATTTTTGATAGCCGACATTCCGTATAACGGGCCGCAGCAGCTCCATCACCGTCAATACTGCCGAAGTTTCCTTGACCATCAACCAAAGTGTATCGCATGTTAAAATCCTGCGCCATTCTAACCAAAGATTCATAAACCGCAGTATCTCCGTGCGGGTGGTAGCTTTTTAAAACTTCTCCAACCACCGCCATAGATTTTCTGTGTTTTGTGTTTGACCTTAATCCCGATTCTGCCATTGCATACAAAATACGCCTGTGAACAGGCTTCAATCCGTCCCTGACATCGGGCAGCGCGCGGGAAACAATAACCGACATTGCGTAGTCAATATATGATTCCTTCAGCTCTGTCACCATTTCCCTCTGGCTCACATTCCCCCTCACGCTGGCTCCTGCCTTATCGTCTTCTTGGGCCTTTGCCTTTTTATTTTGTTTTTCCTCTTTTTCCTCGTCTGACATTTTTATATTATTTTTGATAAATTATTCGCTGCACTTTTTATCCAAAAGACTGACATTATCAACGCTAGAATAATTACAATTGTCCACAAAATAATCTTTTTCTTTCTATCCGGCAACTCCCGCAATTTTCCGATAAAAATTCTGCTTCTGTCTGCAAAGTTCATTTGTTTATGGTTGCAAAACTACTATTTCCATTGCTCCTTCTTTCGGTAATGCGGACATCTTAACAACAAGCTTTTCTTGCGAGGCGATTGAAGGTTTGCCCATAGTTTTTAAAAATTTGGAAACGTCGTCTAGCTTATCTTTAGATTTTGGCAAAGAATAATGCATCGGAATTACAATTTTCGGCTCTATCTGTGAAATTATTTTCTGCGCGGTAGAAGAATCGATTGTATATTCTCCTCCAACAGGAATCATTAAAACGTCCACCCCATCTATCCTTTCTAATTGTTCATCTGTTAACAGCTTCTGCCCCAGGTCGCCTAAATGGCAAAATCTTATATCCTCTGCCTCTATCAAGTAAATAGTATTTTGACCTCTTTCCTTTCCTTCTTTGTCATCGTGAAATGACGGAATGCCCTGTATAAAAACCTCCTTAACCTCATACTCGCCCGGCCCTTGTATCACAAAAGGAGTTCCCTTTACGTCTTTTATGTTGTTGTGGTCGTGATGATCGTGGGTGACCAACAAAATATCAGCCGAAAGATTGGGGAGTTTTAACCCCGTGTCTGCGTCAAACGGATCTATCACAATGTCGGCTGAATGATCTTTGGAAGTGGAAACTGAAATTTGAAAGCAAGATTGCCCTGCCCAATATATTTTTGCCATGTGTCAAATAATTATTATATAATTTTATCACAAACATTCTTTCACTTCAAGCCTTGCAAAATATATAAATTAGTGTATATTGAATACATTAATCATTAAAACTGCTGGCCTGCAGCAGAACCCCGCGAAGCCTTGGCGAAGTGGGGGAAACAAATAAACAGGTATTTTTTATTGACATGATAAAAGACACAATTAAAAAAGAAGAATCGCAAGGACAATCTAACCCGCTTTCGATTGGGGCTACCATCGAGGGAAAAGTTGTTGCAAGAGACAGGTCATCTCTTTTCATAGATTTAGGAATTTATGGGACCGGCATAATTTATGGCAGGGAATTTTATGCTGTAAAAGATGTTGTAAAAAACCTTGAAATTGGTGATAAAGTTTTTGCCAAAATAGTTGAGCTGGAAAACGACGAAGGATATAGAGAACTCTCATTGAGAGACGCCACCAAAGAAATCAGCTGGCAACGCTTGAGAGATATGAGAGATTCAGGACAGATTATAACTGTTAGGGTAACCGGCGTAAACAAAGGCGGACTTTTAGCAACATTAGACGGCATTCAGGCCTTCTTGCCTGTTTCGCAGTTGGCTTCCGAACATTATCCCCGCGTGGCTGATGCAGACAAGCAGAAAATTTTGAAAGAATTGCAAAAATTCATCGGCAAAACCTTGGAAGTTAAAATCTTGGACTTGCTGGCTGAAGAAAACAAATTAATCTTGTCGGAAAAGGCAAAGTCGGAAGAAAAAACAAAAGAAACTTTGAAAAACTACAGCAAGGGCGACATAATTGACGGAGAGATAACCGGCATTGCCGACTTTGGAGCCTTTATCAAATTCCCTGCTCCTGCAGAAAACGAAAATGACCAAATTGAAGGATTAATCCACATTTCAGAGCTTGACTGGCAACTTGTTGAAAACCCGGCTGAAGTTGTAAAAGTTGGGGAAATTATAAAAGCTCAAATCATCAACATAAACAATAACCAAGTTTTCCTTTCTTTAAAATCGTTGAAGAAAAACCCTTGGGAAGAAGTTGAAAAACAATACAAAAAAGGCGACACAATAAAAGGAAAAGTCACTAAGTTTTCAACTTTTGGAGCTTTTGTGGAAGTAGCTCCAAAAATAAGGGGCTTGTGCCACATTTCGGAATTTGAGTCTAAAGAAAAAATGGAGGAACAGCTCAAACTCGGCGAAACGTACGACTTTGAGGTTATACTGATAGAACCCAAAGAACACAGAATGAGTTTGAAATTAACTGCTAAATAAATTTCACAAAAAATCGTCGGGGTACCTTCCGGGTCCGACGATTTTTTGGTATAATTGAAACACATAAACAGAAATTATGGAAGAAAAATTCGACCACAAAAAAATTGAGAAAAATGCTATTCTAGCGTGGGAAAAAGAAAACATTTTTTCTCCAAACATAGAAAAAAACAAAAAACCATTTTCTATGTTTCTCACTCCGCCTAATGCCTCGGGTCCCATGCATATTGGAAATGCTTTGATGGTTGCGTTGCAAGATATATTGGCCAGATACCACAGAGCTAACGAAGAACCTACTCTTTGGATTCCATGCACCGACCATGGAGGGTACGAAACACAAGTGAGTTTTGAAAGAGAACTAGAAAAAAATGGCAAAGATAAAAGCGATTACACCAGTAAGGAGCTTTTTTTAGAAATTAAAAAATTTGTTGAAGCAAATAATATTATCATCAAAAACCAGCTCAGGGCTTTGGGGGCGAGCGTTGATTTTGGCAGGCTTCGTTTTACCATGGACAAAGAATCATTACTGCTTGTTGACCAAACATTTAGAAAAATGGTTCATGACAATTTGATGTACAGGCGTTCATATATGGTCAACTACTGCCCATTATGTGCAACTTTTTTAGCAGATATTGAGTTGAAGGAAACGGAAAAAAATATGCCGTTATATCATATAAAATTTGCCGAAAGTGATGGCGATTATATCAACTTAGCAACCGCTCATCCAGAATTCCTGTTTTCTGTCACTCACGTATTGGTGCATCCAAATGACAAGGCGCATTCGCAATACATAGGTAAAACTCTTGTTAACCCGGCCACCGGCCAACCGGTAGAAGTTATTCCCAGCAAGAGGAAGTTTGATCCGGAAAAAGCAGAAAAGTTCCTTTCTCCTTTTTGTCCTTCGTTTAAAAGGTACGACTACGAGTACACTCTTAGAAACTCTTTACCGTCACGCAACTTGCTAGATTGGCAAGGGAAAATGATTGAACGATATCCTGGGCTGACTCCATCTGAGGCGCGCGACAAAGAAGTGGCTTTTTTGAAGAAAAATAAACTAGTTGAAGCTGTCGACGAAACTCACACCGAACCTACTTTGCTTTGCAAGAAGGGCCACACAACCGAAAATTTAATAGTATTTACCTGGTTTTTACGCCTTGATGACGAAAAAAATCCCCTGCGAAAACCTGCCATACAGGCCATAGAAAAAGAGAATCTTGCCATTTTTCCGAGATGGCGAAAAAAGGGGCTTGTTGAGTGGATGGGAAAAATGCACGATTGGCCAATTGCTCGCCAAAACGCCTGGGGAATTAAAATACCAATTTGGTATGATGTTTCAGAGCCAGAGCATTTTATGGTTTGGTTCATAAATAAAAAGGGCGAACGGCTAAACGGCAACCTTGAAGATTTTTTAGAAAAGGGAATGAGCCTAAGTGAAATCAGTGAAGGATTAGAACGCATTTATGCTGGTGAAAAATCAAAATGGGTTTTAGAAAAAGTACCGGGCAAGCCCTACCTGCCTGAAACCGATACATTTGACACGTGGTTTTCTTCGGGACAATGGGCAACTATAGTTTATGGCGGACCTGATTCTGCTGATTTTTCTTATTTTTATCCCAGCGACTCAATTATAATAGGCCAAGACTTGCTTAGATTGTCTGTCTCCAGAAAAATATTGCTTAGTTTTTATGCAACAAAACAATTGCCGTTTAAAAAAGTATACCTGCATCCCCTCTTAAATGGTCCAGACGGACAAAAAATGAGCAAAAGTATTGGTAATATAATGTCGATTGAGCACTATGTTGAAAAATTCGGAGCCGACGCCACCAGAATGGCATTAATATCATATACAGCATCTTCAGAAGATTTTTATTTTTCAGAAGACTCATTAAAATTTTTCCAAGATTTTGCGGGCAGGCTTTGGGAGATGGGAAAATTTATAAATGTAATTAATGGGTATAACATTAATTTACCGGCAAATCCAGATTTATCTCCCGAAGATGAAAAAATTTTATTAGAAATAAATAATTTGGTTAAAACAACCGGCTTATCAATTGAAAATTATATGTTTGCACTTACCCAAGAAAAAGTTTGCAACTTCCTTGCTGTTCTGGAAGAATACACAGAAGCAATAAAATTAGAGGGCGACGCTGAAACTTCTATGTCGCTACTGCGCCAAATTTTTGAAAAATATTTAATTGTTTTGCATCCGTTTATGCCTTTTATGACAGAAGAGTTATACGGAAATTTGTATAAAAAATCTTTGCTTGCAACCGCTCCTTGGCCTCAAACCAAGAGAAGATAAATATAAAAATTGTATGAAAAAGGGCCGGGTCGCTGGTGTGCGACTCGGCCCATGTTGAACGAGTGGACTCTAGGCCACTTTGAGCTCGCCGTCTTCGGCGATGACGAGCCGATTCTTCGGCGTCTTGGGCGTGGTGCCGTGAAGGAGCGGCTTCCCATCCGGCTCAAGAAGCCAGTTGGGGTTACAAGCGTTGACAGACAACGCCCGCATTCCTTCCCGAGTCTCCTCGGGATTGACATAGGGGTTATCGAACCCCATTGTCCGGTACGCCGCCATGGTGCAAACGGCACTGAGTGCTGCCTGCATCTGCTCGTAAGGGCGCTGGCGCTCCCACTCAACCTCCAAGGCCGGGCACAGCATGAACTTGACCGTGACCATGTCGTCCACCTCCCGGTAGGAGATGGAGAACACCTGCCAGCCAGCATTGTTCAGCCAGGTGAAGAAGGATTGCAGGCCACAGTTCCCCGTGGACTGCATGAACACTTCACCTTTCACCTTCTCAACCGGCTGTTGCGCCGGGACATCTGCGGGCTTCTCGCGGACCACGTTGCCGTGGTTTTTGAAAAAGTCCTTCAAGCTCGCCGGGGCATTCACATGCCACTCCCTGGCAAGAACCTTGATCACGATCGTGACTGCCAAGACATTGCGCATGTTGCTCATCTCGTGTCTCCTGTCTGCTAGAGTCCTTATAAAAACAGCTGTCTGAACGCGGATTGCGTCAGAAATCACAGCCATTATTTACAAAGAACTCTTTCTCTTACTATATTAATTATAGCACTATTAATAAACCTTGTCAATAGTTAGAGACTTTTGCGAACAAAAAAAAGTCGACGGCACAGAACATCTGCGCAAACGTCGACTTTGGGTCAAAAAGTGGGTTGCAGACGACTAGTCCGCCTCCAGCACTATTATCCCCTTGCTTCGGCAGTAACACTCCACTATTGCGCAAGCCTCGGGGCTAGCGTGGGATATTACAACCTTTTCCGGCTGAACTTGATCAATCACACCGGCAATCTCGGGCATGTGTCCATGCCCACTATTGTGGATTTCTTTCCGCTCACAGCCCCACTGTTCCCAAGCTTTGGGAGCAGTAACATCCACCACCAGCCGAACGCCGATGTATTTGAGCTTCCGGCACATTGCTTCTATCTGCGCCGTCAGCTCGGGATTCCACGTTGGTATGCTTCCCGCCAAGGCAACTGTGTCGCCAGGCTTTAGGTACCTCTCATAATCCTCGCCATTCGCCAGGCGCATAAGGGCCGCATCATCATGCGCCCAAACTCCTGTAAGGAGAACTACTCTCTCCGAACGACGTCCGGAGAAATCCGGCCTGATCACGTCCAGGTTGGCCCTGAGACTTGCGCCCATGATTACCGGCAAGAAGCCAATCATCTGTTCGATTTTGCGCTCAAGGTCCAAGGCCCGCCTAACGTGGGTGGAGAACATCGCTCCGTAAAAGTTGGCCTTTTCATGCAGAAGGGTTTCGCGGATGAGCGCCAAGATGTTGTCCTGTATCTTCTGCTCCTTATCCTCCTTTGGATTAGGCTCGTAAGCCTTAGTGCAGTTGATGATCAAAACGCCAACCTTAGGCAAGTCTTTGGGCAAATCCATCGCCCAAAAATCCGATGTGCACAGCACGTTTTCTGACCCGAGTATCAGAGCTCCTGCCGACCCTTCCACCGAATGGCGATTTGGAATCAGTTGGATTCTGTCGCTCTGTCCGCGAACCAGCCAGACAGCAAAGGGCTGCCGTTGCAAGAGCGCCCAGGTGATATCTGTTGCGATGATGGGCGGAATTGGCATGCCGGCCTTCTGATAAGCCCTTATGACTGCCTGCAATCCGGCCCAGTGATCCACGTGAAAATGGGTCAGGATTATGAAGCCCGACCATGTTGCCACAATCTGCGCTGCAAGTTCCTCTGTGCTGTAGCGTCCTGTTCCTTTGTTTTGAAGATTGACGCCACAATCAACCACCACTCTGAGACCGTCGCTTTCCACGAACACACACGATCCCTGGCCAGGCAACCTGCTCCCTATGTTTCTAATGAACGCTTTTCCGGCTGACCTGACTCCCAACGGGGAGTCAACAACATTCGCTTTCATTGTCGCCTCCAATCTGTTGGGTTTTAATTGAATCTTTTTTCAAAAAACACAGCGGAAAAATTCATCCGCCGTTTTAAATTATATAATATTATGATTATATTGTCAATAGATTAAAACCACGGAAACCTACTGTTGATTTATGATAAAAAACATGGTAAATTGAGTTTATTAAAAATACACACAAAAGATGAACCCATTACTTAAAAATTTCGTATTCGTTGTTTTGATTCTTCTAATTGTTGGAGGAATTTTTAGCTTGCTTTATTACCCGGCTCAAACCACAAATGAAATTTCCACAACGCAATTAGTTTCAGACATTAACGCCAACAAGGTCAAAGATATTACTGTGTCTGGAGATGCTTTGGCTGTTGTTTACGCAGACAGTAAAACTGCAACGTCCATGAAAGAATCCGGAACAGGACTGACTGATTTGCTGATAAATTTGGGGGTTAATAAAGACAGTTTGGAAAAAGTTAACATCTCGCAGCAGCTGGCCAAACAAGACTTGTGGTCTTGGCTGACTCCCCTTCTGGTCTTCGGAATTTTACCGCTAGTTGTGTTTGGATTTTTCTTCTGGACCATGATAAAGCAGGCAAAATCTGGAGCTGTTCAGGTTTTTGATTTTACAAAAGCCAAAGCCAGATTGTTTGGAGCCGAAGGACATGGAAAAGAAAAAATAACCTTTAAAGACGTTGCGGGGTTGAAAGAAGCCAAAGAAGAGTTGGTTGAAATTGTGGACTTCTTAAAGTTTCCAAAAAAATATTTAGCCATGGGAGCTAAAATACCAAGAGGAGTTTTACTGGTGGGAGCTGCCGGAGTGGGAAAAACTTTGCTGGCCAGAGCGGTAGCGGGCGAAGCCAACGTGCCGTTTATGTCTGTGTCTGGGTCAGAATTTGTGGAAATGTTTGTAGGAGTGGGATCGGCTCGCGTAAGGGATTTGTTTGCAACAGCCAAAAAATCAGCGCCTTCAATAATTTTTATTGACGAGTTAGACGCAATAGGACGGCACAGAGGAGCTGGCATTGGCGGAGGACATGACGAAAGAGAACAGACCTTAAACCAAATTTTGGTGGAAATGGACGGGTTTGAAAAAGAAACAGGAGTTATAATTTTGGCTGCCACAAACAGACCAGACATTTTAGACCCCGCCCTTTTAAGACCAGGCAGGTTCGACAGAAAAATTGTTTTAGATCCGCCCGATGTTCATGACAGGGAAGAAATTTTAAAGATACACTCAAAAGATAAACCGCTGGGGAAAAATATAAACTTTAAAGAAACAGCCGAAAGAACTCCCGGATTTTCCGGAGCTGACCTGGCTAATGTTGCCAATGAAGCCGCTTTACTGGCGGCCAGACAAAACAAAACGCAGGTTGACCAAATTGAATTTTTAGAAGCAATTGAAAAAGTTTTGCTGGGGCCGGAAAGAAAGTCGCACATTTTGTCTAAAAAAGAAAAGGAAATTGCAGCTTACCACGAAGCAGGACACGCCTTGGTTTCCACCTTTATGCCAGAAACCGAACCTGTCAGAAAAATATCAATAATCGCCAGAGGAATGGCCGCCGGTTACACTTTACAAATGCCTTCGGAAGAAAGAAAAATGAGGACAAAAACCGGATTTATATCCGAAATCGCAACCTTGCTTGGCGGATGTTCAGCTGAAAAGATAAAATTTGGAGAAATGACAACAGGAGCTTCAAATGATTTGGCCCGAGCTTCAGAAATGGCCAGACGCTTAGTTAAAGAATATGGGATGTCATCGTTGGGACTAATTGCCTTTGGGGAAAAAGAAGAGCTGGTATTTTTAGGAAAAGAAATTTCTGAACAGAGAAATTATTCTGAAAAAATTGCCGAAAGAATTGACAACGAGGTAGATGCAATTATAAAAGAGGCGCAGAAAAAAGCCGAAATCGTCCTGCTAAAACACAGAAATTTATTAGATAAGGTAGGGAAAGATTTGGTGGAAAAAGAAACCATAGAGAGAGAAGAATTTGAAAAACTTATTGGAAGGGGTAAAAAATAATTCCGCTAAAAGCGGGGTTACGGACGCGTAGCTCAGTTGGTAGAGCGGTCGTCTTATACACGACTGGTCCCAGGTTCGAGTCCTGGCGCGTCCACCATGGGCGGTTAGCTCAGTTGGTAGAGCATATACTTGACGTGTATAGGGTCATAGGTTCGAGTCCTATACCGCCCACATGGAAATAAAGGAAATATACGAGGATAATGATGTTTTGGTGGTTGATAAACCGGCAGGGGTAGTTGTTTTTCCAGAGGGCGAAGGTTTAAAAAGCAAGGAAAAAACACTTATTGATGAATTGATTGAAAAATATCCGGAGCTAAAAAATGTTGGAGAGGCGCCAAGATATGGAATTGTGCACAGGTTGGACAAAGACACTTCTGGAGTGTTACTAGTGGCGAAGAGCACAGAGGCCTTGATTTTTTTGCAAAAACAGTTTAAAAATAGAGAGGTAGAAAAGAAATACGTTTGTCTGGTTGAAGGGACGATAAAGGAAGACCAGGGAGAAATAAAAACCTTAATTGCCCGGTCCCCAAAAGACGGAAGGAAACAAAAGGTTTATTTAGAAAATGAACTGGACCCAAAGGGTACCCCAGAGTCGGCCAGAGAAGCCATAACAGAATATAAGGTTTTAGAGGACTTTAAAGATTACACGCTATTAGAAGTTGAAATAAAAACAGGAAGACGCCACCAGATAAGGTGTCATTTTTCTTATTTACAGCACCCGGTTGCAGGAGATAAATTATATGGTTTTAAAAATTCGAAAAGCCCGAAGGGATTAACAAGACAATTCTTGCACGCGGCATATTTAAAAATCCAATTACCCTTCGACGCGAGACCCGGAGGGTACCCCGGCAGGCCCGGAGAAGTAAAAGAATTTAAATCGGATTTACCAGAGGAATTAAAAAATATATTAAATAACTTAGTCAAAGAATAATATGACAACATTATTAGAAACATTCGACAGAGAACAGTTTAAAGATTTGCCAGAGTTAAGGCCTGGCGATACAATTGAAGTACACCAGAAAATAAAAGAAGGTGACAAAGAAAGAATCCAGATTTTTGAAGGAATAATTATCGCCAAAAAACACGGAAAAGGCATCTCGGCCACGATAACTGTAAGAAAAGTTATTGACGGAATTGGTGTTGAGAGGGTTTTTCCTATACACTCCCCTTCAATAGCCAAGATAAAGGTTGTCGGCCATGGAAAAGTGAGGAGATCAAAACTTTATTACTTGAAAACAGCAAAAGGCAAAAAGGCTAAATTGAAAAGAAAAGATTTCGCAGCAGCCATTGCAGAAGAGCCAACCACCGAACAAGTACCGCCAGAAGTACCAACTGAGAATAAGATAGAAGAAAAAAAATAGGAAACGCGCGGGTGGCGAAATGGCAGACGCACTACCTTGAGGTGGTAGCGCCGCAAGGCATGCAGGTTCGACTCCTGTCCCGCGCACCAGGGCGCTTAGCTCAGTTGGTAGAGCACTTCATTTACACTGAAGGGGTCACAGGTTCGAGTCCTGTAGCGCCCACACTTCGACCCGCTTCGCTCGCTCAGTGCAGGCCCAAGATATTGCGAGCAAGACGAAGTGTCCTGAGCGTAGTCGAAGGACTTTCAATAAATTTAATTTGCCGCGATAGCTCAGGTAGTTAGAGCACAGCTCTGAAAAAGCTGGGGTGATCAGTGCAAGTCTGATTCGCGGCACCAAAATTAAACGCGGGTATAGCACAATGGTAGTGCATTTGGTTGCCAATCAAATCATGTGGGTCCGATTCCCATTACCCGCTCCCTTCTTCGCCACCTCTTAACCGAGGTGGTTTTTGATTGACATTTTAATATAGTTTATGTATACTATAGACAATCGTTTTTATCGCAACATACAAGGAGGAAAAACACGATGAAGCCGCATGTTCTTTCACGTTTGCCAGTTAAGGATGTCGAGCTGTTCGAAAAGGTTCGGCGCGCCGTCACCGATTTACCGGACGTCGATTTGGGTGAAGACAGAACCGGCCAAAAAGTCTTCCTGTCTTGCCACATGCTCGCAAGGGCCGTGGGGCAGGTATTCGGTCTCAAACATGTAGACGGCTATTTCTACCCCAACTACGAACACACCTGGGTGCTGACTCCCAGTGGGAACATCCTCGACGTGTACCCAGTCGGCATTCTGGGCGGTCCGTTTCTTGTCGATGCTGGAATGGACTGCCCTTCGCCCGCAAGACGCCTTTACAAAAAGAAACGCATCCTGCGCGGAATGCCCAGGACACCATCTTTCCGTCGCGCCATCAACACGATTGCAGTGGCGATCAGGAAAACCGTGTCGAAGAAGTAGTGCCCGAGGTTTAACTCTCGGGCTTTTTTTACCCAAAAATACCTTCCTTGACCATAACCCCATTTTGTTGCCTAACTATTGACAAGGGTCTGTTTTTGTGATAGGATATATGTATACTTCTGAAAGGGAGTTTTTATTTACGAAATGAGCGAAGATGGTCAAAAAGTCATTTTTGACTGTCTAGCGAATGAGTAAATATATAAATATATGAACATCATAAACATCATCAAAAACAATGCTATTTTAAGCGGGAAAAACCCCTTAATTAGCTCTATATTCGCAGGTATCATGATTGGTATTTGTGTCTTAGGCATAGTCATGCCCCGTGTAATTAATGCTGGTTTCGCAAATGTCACCAATGCTTCTTATGTGGCTAAAGCCTCTAACGAATCGCAAAAGGCTGACAAGACAATCAAGGTTGTAATAACTGCCTATTCAAGCACTCCAGACCAAACCGACGATACTCCATTTATAACTGCGTCTGGAAAATATGTTAGGGCCGGCATAATCGCAAACAACATGTTGCCATTCGGAACGAAGATTAAGATCCCAAAGCTATACGGCGATCAAATATTCGTTGTTGAAGACAGAATGAACAGGAGAAAAAGCGATTACCATATAGACATATGGATGCCAACCAAAACTTCTGCTTTGAACTTTGGAGTTAAAACAGCTGAAATAGTGGTTCTAGAAAGCTAACACTTCGGCGTGGCTCAGTACAGACTAAAATATAAAAAGAGCGCCATTCTGTGGCGTTCTTTTTTTGTTACACTTGGTGTGCCCGAGGCGGGAGTCCGCTTCGCTAGAACCCGTCGCCCTTCGGGCTCCTTAAAAACCTCTCGGTTTTTAATATTTTCCTACACGGGGGAAAATACTTTTCCCCCGACCCCTCTATTGGGTTCGACTTCCCGTCCACACATTAAAAAATACCGCATTTCATTGCGATATTTTTTAATGGTGCCCGAGGCGGGAGTCGAACCCGCATGAACTTTCGCTCAAAGGATTTTAAGTCCTTCGTGTATACCATTCCACCACTCGGGCTTAATTTATTAATTTTGAGGCCAGGGCGAGAATTGCACTCGCGTATGTTGGTTTTGCAGACCAACGCCTTACTACTTGGCTACCTGGCCACGCTTAGCGTGGCTATACCCCGCTAAGCGGGGTGGCCATACTCTTTAATTTAATCTATCAATTTTTTTCATCTTTTTCAACTGGATTGCTTTCAGGGTCGCTTTCTTTAGCTTTAAACAAAAGCTCCTCAATTTTGGCTGCCTTGCTGATTTCCGTTTCTTTCACAAACCTTATTCTGGGAACTGGCCTCATTCTTAGTATCCTGTTAATTTTATACTGTACGTCGTAAACCGATTTATTCAGGGCATTTATAATGGGCTCTGCTTTTGGTTCTGGAAAAACAGAAATATAGGCCTTTGCCTCAATCATATTAGCTGTTGTCTCAACCCTTGTCAAAGTAACCAAAATTTCCGGCGAAAAGGCAAAATCACGGAATATAATTTTGCTTAATTCGTGTTCTAACAAAGAGTTTACCTTTTCTATTCTATTGCTCATTAGAGTTCGCCTTTTTTGCGGCCTTCAACGTAGGCAACCAAAATATCGCCTTTTTCAATTTTTACGTTGCCTTCAAAAAGTATGCCGGCTTCATCCCCTTTGCTAAGTTTATCTATGTCTTTTTTATCGCGCTGGAGGTTAATTATCCTGCCGGCTCCCACCTTTTTATCATCACGAAAAACTTCTATTTTCAACCCCTTCTTTAATTCCCCTTCGGTTATTTTTCCCCCAACAATCTGTCTGTTCTTCTCCCCCCAAAATACTAAAATTGTTCTTAACTTACCAACATCTTCGCGTGTTATTTCTGCCTCCAATGTTTTTTCCAAACTATTCCTAACGTCCTGTATCAATTCGTAAATTATATCAAATGTTTTAATCCTCAACCTCTGGGTCAAATCATTTTTCATAAACTTCATCACAGATGGGCTGATTTTTACCCTGAATCCAATTATTATGGCTTTTGACATTTCAGCCAATTTTGCATCTGTCTCGTTTATTTCTCCAACCTCAGCTTTTAAAATTCTTAAAATAGCCTTCTCTTGTGGCAAGCTTTTCAACATGCCATCAATCGCTTCTAACGAACCGAAAACATCCCCCTTTAAAATTATATTCAAAACTTTTTTATTTGGATCTGACTCTAAAACCGTTGAACCAATTGTTCTTTTTGCCTTTTCGCTTTTTATTTCAACCATCGCCTCTTCAACAGTTTTATAACTCTTAAATTTTTCTCCCACTGCCGGGACTGTTTCAAAGCCCAAAATTATAACCGGTTGCGATGGATGCGCCTCCCTAATGGGCATGCCCTTAAAGTCCTCCAAATGTTTTACTTTGGCCAGTGCCAAATCAGTGGCAATAATATCTTTATTTTTCAAAATGCCTCTTTTTACAATTGCTGTTGCCACCGGCCCCTTGGAACCATTCATATACGATTCAATAATCAATCCTTCTGCCGGGACTGGGTGCCCTTCGGAAGAGATTTCCGCTTTCAAGTCCTGTAAATCGGCGACCAGGGTTATTACTTCTAAAAGTTCGCTTATTCCTATTTTGTCCTTGGCCGAAACCTCCACTGACGGGATTGTTCCGCCGAAAGACTCAACCAAAACATCAATTTTAGAAAGTTCGCCTTTTATTTTTTCGGGGTTAGCAGTTGGCAAGTCAATTTTATTCAGTACAACAATCATTGGGATTTCGGCCCTTTTTATAGCCATCACCGCCTCCTTTGTTTGCGGTTGAACCGATTGAGCAGCATCCACAACCAGCAAGGCAATGTCGGCAACTTCTGCTCCTCGGGCCCTCATAGCTGAAAAAGCTTCGTGCCCGGGGGTATCAATAAAAGTTATCTTTTTCCCTTTCTCCTCAACTTCGTAAGCTCCAATATGCTGGGTAATCCCGCCGGATTCTTTTGATGTTATTCTAAAGTCTCTAATGGCTTCTAAAAGAGAAGATTTTCCATGGTCAACGTGCCCCAAAACAACCACCACAGGAGGCCGTGCTTGTAAGACTTTCTCGATTTTTCTCCCAGCCCGAGGCTGGTCCGCCTTGGGCGGATATTTCTTTTTTGCCATATTATTCCTTGCCATTAATGGCCCTATTTATTGCCTCAACCTCTTCACTAGACAATGCATAATCTGACTTCCCCTGCTTTACTGTTTTTGCATAAACTCTGCTTCCATCTTTCACAAACAGGCTGGAGATTAAAAAGCCGTTATTTTTATTATCCAATAAGGCAATAACAAAGCTTTGGTTACCCCCTTGGTCGTTAAATGGATTAAACCGCACCACTCCTTTTTTCCTGATAGTTATTTCAGATATATCTTCGAGGTTTTTGATTTTTAAAAAAGCTTCTTTAATTTTTTCTTCTAAATCATCATTTTTATCCTTTTGCGACAAAAATATATCCTTAAATTCTTTTATCTTTCCTTTTTCCAATAGCTTGTCTATTTTTTTATTCGTCTGCCAGAAATATATAAGTAAAAAGGCATTGATAGCTATCAAGACTAAAATAATTACTCCTGCTGTAATTAAAGAAATAAGGATTAAATCCATAATTGTTTATCTTACTCTAGATTTGACAAAACTTCAATAACTCTTGTTTAGGGCGCTCCAAATGGAGGGATCTTCAACTCCCAAAACCCATGCTGAAAAACCCCTGAAATTGTTCTGTTTTATAACGTCCAATTTGTTTTCAAAACTCTGTTTACTCTGATACCAAACCTGATATTGCTTATTGTTCCAAAAATATGTAAGCCAGGATGCCCCCAGAACACTATCAAATCCCAAGCTGTGTCTGAAGTTGGACCTTATATACAAAAGCCCATCATAAGTTCCGCTGGCTGTAACTTTTTTAAAAGGATCAGAGCACCACCCCCAATTGTAGAGAGGAATTCCAAAAGACAATTTTTCTGGCGGAATTTTATCTTCTACATAGCTCAATACCTTTTTTATAAATGGCAAAGAAGCAACTGGGCCGACAGAATCCGGGTCGTCATAAGTCATCAAACTTATAAAATCAACAGCTTTGGCCAGCCTGGCATAGTCAAAAGCTCCGCCCCAATTTTTAAAGGCATCTGTGTCTTCATAGTCAACGCTTCTGGTTACAGCGGCCACGCTCAAAATCAAATTATTCTTATGTAAAGACTTGGCGGTTTTTTCAACAAAAGCCGAATATAAATCCTTATCTAAATAGCTTATATTTTCAAAATCAAATTGCCAGCCTATGTACTTGTTCTTTTTTCCTATGTCGACAAGGGCTTTTATTATCTTATCTTGCGCCTCTCCGGAAACTAACAAATTATGCATAACGTCCTGCCTGAACCCAGAGTTGACAACCAACGGCATTACTTTAATCTTCTTCTGGCTTATTATCTTTTTCAAATTAGCATCCAAACCCCCGGTTAATATCAGCTTTGAAGAGACCGCATAAAATTGCGGGGCTAAAATATCAATTTTATTTGAGTATTTTTGCAAATCTTTAATGCCCTCTTTTTCTTTTCCCTGTGACATGTAAAATATCTTTTCCATTCTGTAATCGGCGGCCGAGCAAACAAGAGGCGTTGCAAAAAATAAAGACAATAAAATAATTGAAAAAAATCTTTTCATATATGTATTATAACAAAAAATCGCTCTTCCAGCGATTTTTTAATTCATATTATATTATTCTTATTTTATCAAAGTTTTTACCAACTAACCCATCTATGTGAACTTCCTCCCAAACGAACCTAGAATTATCTAACTGTGACGTAGAATAAACATTTTCAATAAACCCATTTTCTTCTCTTTTTAACACGCCCACCCCGGTTTGATATTGGACTACCGAGGTTTTAGTTGTACCTACAGGTATGCTCGTCCTGTTGCCGTAAGGCCTGGCAGACACCATTATTTTATCTGGCGTTTTATAGTATGGTCTCTTTTTACTTACATTCATATAAGCATCATGCAAAATATGATTTTCCAAAAAATTTATTTCTTTACCATCGCATGGTTTGGTGTTGCGCCTCATCATCTCAATATCTTGCTCGGACAAAGTAGATTCTCCTTTCTCTCTCAACTCTCTTACTTCCTTATTGAGATCATCTAAAAATTCTTCTTTTGAGCTATACCGCTCTCCGACGGGAGTAAAAGTAAATTTGAGATTATTGGGCAGATACGGTTGCATAAATTTTATCAAACTCTTAAAAACCACCTTATAATTTTCGGTGTCTTTCTCTGGTATATTATTCATCAATTCCAAAATTGCATCGTCTCCAAAAAAATCAAACCACACTCCCGGCTTATATACGTCTGTTATGGGTTTTAACCAATAGGCATAATAAATCATCGCAAAAAGTTCGGCCCAATCTGGCTCTGGGCTTTCCTCGAATCTCCATAGTTTGTATGTTCCCGCGGATATGACAATTTTTATTGGTTCGTTATTTTTTATGTTCAACTCTATTGCCTGACGAATTTTATCATTTGCTTCAGGATTTATACTATATTTTCTAAATTTTTTAGACACTATTCTCTCGTATATAAAAACTACAAGATCTTTTTCTTGTTCAAGCTTCTCCTCTTTAATACCAATTAATCTTTTTTCAATATATTCTTCTGCTGTCATGGAGATGTGGGAAGGAATTGAACCTCCGTGTCTTGCCTTGCGGACAAGTGCCTAGCGACTCGGCCACCACATCATAATCTACTTTACCAAAAAACCACCTCAATTAAAAGGTGGCGGATTTGAATGAAAAATGAGACGGTTGGAGGGTGGGTGAGCTTTTGAGGCCCTGCAAGTGTTTTATCTAGACGCTAATTCGCGCCAGAGGATCCATCCCGAAGGCGGTCCCACACTCGCCAACCAACCGTCTAGTCGCATATTAGCGTTGATATCAATCGTCGTCAATGTTCCAAGAAGATTTCTATAATTTCTCGGGTTTCTTTTGCGTTGCGAACCTTCATTAGCTTTTCCCGCAAATCTTTAGCGCCTTCAAATCCTTTTGTGTATGCATGAAAATGTTTTTTCATGCTCTCAAATTGTTTGCATTTACCGTTTTTCATATCCGCTTTATGTAAGTCTTCAAAAATTTCAGCGTGTTCAATAACAGCATTCAGGCGTTCTTTTAAGCTTGGCTCTTTGTCGAGGAAGAACCACGGGTTGCCTAAAATATTCCTCCCAATCATTATGCCATCTAACCCGTTTTCTTTTGCCAAAAGCTTTGCCTCCTCAAGCGATTTTACATCACCATTTCCCAAAATTAAAGTTTTAGGAGAAATCTTGTCGCGCAATTTTACAATTTCTTTTGCCAGCTCCCAACGAGCGGGCGAAGAATAGGTATCGTTTCTTGTGCGAAAGTGAACAGTCAGCGCAGCAACGTTTTCTTTCAAAATAGCTGGAATCCATTTTTTTATTTCATTTTTTTTATACCCAATGCGCGTTTTTACAGATACAGGAATTTTGCCAGCACCACGTTTTGCTGCCCGAATAATTTCTTTTGCCAAAACAATATTTTTAATAAGTGCTGCTCCCCCACCCTTTTTTTCTATGTTGCTGTCAGGGCACCCCATGTTTATGTCAATTCCATCAAAACCAAGCGCTACAATTTCTGCCGCCGCTTTTTCAAAATATTTTGGTTCACCTCCAAAAATTTGCGCCACAATAGGTCGCTCCCCCGGCGCATGTTTTAAAATCTCAAGACAATAATCTTTGCCTCGGGAAAACAAGCCATCGGCTGAAACAAACTCTGTCCAAAAAACATCGGGCTTACCGTATTTTAAAAACATGAGGCGGAATGCTTCGTCTGTTACCCCCGACATCGGGGCTATTACCATAATCGGTTTTTTGAGCTTCTTCCAAAACCCTAGTTCCATAATTTTATGCCATTTTATATTTCCAAAACGCCACTAAAAACACCACTCCTAAAATTAATGTTGTAAAAGCTAAAACCGTTAGCGCCTGAACGAGCGAGTACACATCGGCTACGTAGCCAATGATGGGTATAACAGCCGCATATAATAATCTGCCTACAAAACTTTCAGCTGACAAAACGGTTGCCCTGATATCTGATGTTGTAATTTTATTTATGTAATCACCAACAACAACTTCTCTAAACCCTCTTACAAATTGTTGCAAAAATGCAAATGAAAAACTAAACAAAAATACAAAATTACTCATTAGAAAATAGCTTACAGAAACAAGAAAAATAAGCATGGCCAGCGAATATTTCTGACCAAGTTTTTCTTCCAGCTTATGAGCATATTTCGATGAAAAAGCAGCAACAATTTGAAAACACGCAAACACAATGCCAAAATATGCGATATCTATTCCCGACAGTTTAAAATATGGCTGGTACAGCCAAAGCGCGGATTGGTTAAAAGCATAAACTATGCCAGAATACAAAATCAACCATTTCAGTTTTTCGTTTTCGATTACAGAAGTTTTTATTATTCTAAATATTTTCCAGACATATCCTTTCTCAAAAATGAGCTTGTGCCTTTTTGGTTCGTGCATCAAAAGCGCTGTGGGAATTAGTAGGGCAAAAAATGGAACAGACATATACAACGTATATCGCAAGTCAATTTTTGCCACAAACCCTCCAAGCACGCCAGACACTGCCAACGCAATCATTGAAACGAAAAATGCATTACCCCAAATTCGCTTATATTTTTGTTCTTCTTTTAATTCAACTAAGGTGTCATAAATAAAAGCCGATGATGCGCCCGAGGCCAAAGAAGTTTCAAGAGCAAAAAAAACTTCCGCAACAACAAATTGAGCAAAGTTATGGCCAAAGCTATAAACTGATATAGCAATAAAAGCTGATATTCCAGATAGCACCAGCGTGAGCTTTCTCCCATAAACGTCTGCAAAATAGCCGGTTGGTATCTCAAGCGTTACCACAAGTACGGCAAAAATCGATTGCAAAACCATTACTTCCGTCAAAGTTAGGCCGTTGTTTTGCCAGAACAAAACCATTACAGGAGTAGAAAAAAACAGTCCTAAAAAAATTCTAAAAAAATAGTACTTCCAGATATTTGAGCGAAGTTTTGATTCCGTTATCAGCTGTATTTCTTGCATAAATTTTTGAAGGCGGAGGGTGCAGGACTCGAACCTGCAAGGGGATTTCTCCCGCTGGTTTTCGAAACCAGTGCCTTACCATTAGACTAACCCTCCATAAAACTATATTACCACATTTTACCAAAAAAAGACCCTTGCGAGCAATGAGCTGCAAGGGATCATGGGAATTCGACCGGTGTTTACCGGATAGGAACAGCCTGGAGCTGCACGTGGGGCTCGAGCCGAAGCCCGATATTGCCCAGGATTTGGAAGCCACCCTTAGGTGGTACGTAGCCGGCCACGTCTTCGTCGATTCTCGGATCGCGGACAATCTTGATATCAGTGAAGACGTCGATCCGGGCATCCGTTTCGGAAAACTCGAAGTAGACTGCACCTTCGTCTCCGCTGCTCAAGGCGTGGATGGTCCCGGCTTTCATGTAAATGGTTCCGCCGGCCTGTGCCGAGCATTGGGTCCCATCGGGCAAAGACACGATCAAAGTTCCGAGGACCACGAGGAACCCTTCGTCCTTTTTCCCAGCCGCAGAGAGGTGATGGTGAGAAGGGCAAACCCAGCCCGGCAGGGAAACCAGAAGCTTCCCGCAGAACGTCTTCTCATTGAAGACGTTAACCAGGCCCAACAGGTAGTTGCTGTTTTCGATGCCGAACCAGGCGATCTCGACATGCTCGGGCCTGATCTCAAAGCCCGGGAGGGCTTTCTGTGCCAGCTTAGCCGCGTTCTTCTGTAACTCGAAGTACCGTGAGCGTTTCATCTGCATTTTCTCCTCTGTTGCTGTTTGGGACCATTTTGACAAAGGGCGACGCCCTTTATAGAACAAATCCTTTATACAAAATTTACTCATAAATGTCAACCTGCAACAACTAAAAATGCGGGACCTATGAGGTAACCCGCCGCATTTTAAAAAGATTTTTTTATTATTAATTAGCTTCTTTCTTTACCAAAACTTTGTGCCAATCATTAAAGTCATACATATCATGAGCAATAACTCCAGCCACAACTCCCACAAAGAATCTGGGAAGATAAAAATAGTCGATAAACCAAACAAGCAATAGAAGCATCGTTCCCAAAATCCAATGGTGTAAATGTATTTTATACTTTCCGCAATCTATAAAAATGCAGTCAACTTTGCCGTTTTCAAGCAGGTATTTCGAGAAAATTTTAGAACCAATATACCCCATGGCTAATCCAAGGGCTAAAAGAAAGGAATAATAGAATGAAGCCACCAAGACTACTGCTGGCAGATACTTCCTGACTTTTGAGTTTTTATTGTCACTTTTTGCTAGTTCTAAATCTATTAACTTGTCGTTAATATTGTTTAATTCACCATTGTTTTCCATATTCACCTATTTTACCATCTACCAGCACCCATGTCCAGGCTTAGACCCCTATTTTATCCCCAGCTAAAAAACCCAAATTTTTGCAAAAAAAGAGCCCGAGAACAAGCACGAATGCTTGCCCCGGGCATACTGCGTGAGGCTTCTTCAGTTCTTGATACCGCCGTTGCTCGGCGACACATAGAACCTGTGTAGGTTCAGCCACGGGTTGGGGGCTGTGTTCCCCGGCTTCGGGATAATCGTGATCACGACCTTCCCGATGCCTATGTCGGTGGTGTTGACCTGCGTCATGGTCCAGCCTGGCTGGGTGACGCTGTGGTCTTCCAGCTGAAGCTGCGGCATGTCTCCGCTGCTGGTGGCGCTCTGTACGGTGATACTGTAATCGCCGTAGACGCTCACCTGCAACCCGCCGGAGGCACAGTCAACATAAATGACCTTGCCGGCAACACCTCCCCCATCCGTTGGGATGGAACAGTCCATCTTGAGACTGGACAGCGAGGTCCAGTCATCTCGGCCGTCGGGTTGCGTGAACTCGGCACCTTGCACGTTACCGAGTAACGCGACGCCAATGTACGCATCGTCGGCCGCGATGACGGGCTGGAATGGCTTGATCACCCCTGTCCCGATCACGTTGCCGCGACCGTCGCGGACAACATAATCGTAGCTTCCGCCAACGGGTGGCAAAGACACATGCAACTGACCGTCTGCGACCCACCAGCCGTAACCGTAGGTGAAGTTTTCGATCGTCAGCTGTACATTGTCATTGCCAGCTACGGAAACCGGTATCACCTGTGTGATGCTCGCAGGAATCAAGGTGACAATCAAACTGTCGCCCTTGGAAACGATTTCCTTGTACAGGCTTCCTGAGCCGGCATTCTCGCCGCTTTCGGTCACGGCGTCGAGACTGATCCAAACATTGCGCGCCAACCCCCCATCTCCCATGGGAAGTCCGTAAATGGGCTCGGGCAAAGGAATCTGGACACCGTTAATCTCCAGGGCCGTGATGGCACCGTACTTGTCCATCTGCCAGAACATGTAGGTTCGCACCCACTGCTGGCCGATGAGCATGTCGCCGTACCAAGAGCCGCCGTGCGCGTACGGCGGCTTCAGCGCGAAGGCGCGGGCGATGTCCAGCGGGTTAATGCTCTCGCTCGCTAACACCGTTGTCACGCCGCCACCTCCGCCACCGCCGGCCGCCCACACCGAACTCGTCATCATGGACAACACAGCGACCATCAACAAACCAATCTTCTTCAACGTCTTCATCATCTTCTCCTGTTTCTTCGCTGTTCCTACTGTTATTGACCTCCGACTTCAGCACGAACTTCAAACGTTTGGTCCGGGTTAAACCCGAGCTGCTGCAGGGCCTTCCGCGTTTCTTCGTTACGGATGCCCTTGTCCTTAGCCACCTCCTTCCCTTTTCCTGTCTTTGTCTGGTTTGCGGACTTCATTGATTCCACTTTCTCTGGAGCGACGACTGCCGGCTTGTTAGCTTCAGGTTTTGAGCCCTTACCGTGGCAGCCGAGATACAGCCCCACAAACAAACAAGCGGCTGCGACACAGACTACCAACATTTTCATTTTCACTGGCGTTCTCCTTATGTTGCTGTCAAGGTCAATCCAAACTGTATCCCAATATAATAGCATAATATCTCCTCCATGTCAAGATTTTAGAATCTAAAAAATTGTGCTATTATTCACTAAACAAATGCCCCCGTCGTTCAATGGATAGGACGGAAGTTTCCTAAACCTCAAATGTAGGTTCGATTCCTACCGGGGGCACAAAGGTTTGTGGTATAATCATTTAATAATATTTAAAAAGCCTCAATCATGAAATCTCCAATAATTGAAATAGCAAAAAAGGTTTGCCCGGCGGTAATTACCGTCATAGTTTCAAAAGATCTGCCCAAAGCAGAAAACTTTTATTCCTTCCCGTATGGCGGAAAAGAATACGTAATGCCAAAAATGGAAAAAGGACAAAAAAGTAAAATAGAAAGAACCAAAATTGGCGGAGGATCGGGCTTTATTATTTCAGAAAATGGCTATGTCTTTACTTCAAACCATGTGGTTTCCGACACATCTGCAGATTATACAGTAGTTTTGGATCCAAAACATAAATATCCCGTTAAAGTGCTGTCTAGAAACCCAATCAACGACACCGCTGTTTTAAAAATCGAGGGTGAGCGCTTCCCTTTCTTGGAAATGGCAGACTCAGGGAAAATTGAGCTGGGCGAAGAAGTGGTTGCTGTAGGAAATGCACTGGGTGAATTTACAGACACCTTGTCGGCTGGAATTGTTTCCGGGCTTTCAAGGTTTATTACTGCTTTTGGAGGGATTGAAAACCAAATGCAAAACTTAAGAGGACTTATCCAAACAGATGCAGCCATTAACCCGGGAAATTCCGGCGGACCATTAATTAATATGGAAGGAAAAGTTATTGGAATAAACACTGCTATGATTCAAGGGGCTCAAAATATTGGATTTGCCATTCCCATAAACTACGCCAAAAAAGATTTAGAGGAGGTCAAAAAATACGGCAAAATAATGGTGCCATTTTTAGGAGTAAAATATGTTTTGATTTCTAAAGAAATGGCAGAAGCAAATAAATTACCGGTAAACGACGGCGCAGTAGTTGTGAGAGAGGCAATGGGAGAACCTCCAGTAGTAAAAGGTTCTGCTGCAGATTCGGCCGGAGTCAAAGAGTGGGATATAATTTTAGAGTGCAATGGAGAAAAAATTACTACAAAAAATCCTTTAGCTAACATTCTGCAAAAATGCAAAATCGGGCAAAAAACAACCCTAACAGTCTTACGCGAGGGCAAAAAATTAAACCTAACCGCCGAACTAGACGAAAAAATATAAATTTTGTATAAATAAAAAACCACCTTTTAATTAAGGCGGTTTTTTTGTTAAAAAATGCGCTAATTATGGGAAATAATTTGCTGATCGCCGCTTTTGTCCGGTTCTTTATTACCACCAAATCCTTCAAAGGCCCTTAACACCTCTAAGGGCACGGCAAAAACTATTGTGTTAGATTGATCAGAGCTTATATCATTAATAGATTGCAGCGTCCTTAAATGTAACGCGCCCTTAGAACCGCCCAACACCTGCGCTGCTTTTGCCATATTATTGGCTGCTAATACTTCTCCTTCTGCCTTAATAATTATTGCTCGCTTTTCTCTCTCCGCCTCCGCCTGTTTTCCAATGACCCTTTTCATTTCTTCTGGCAAAGTTATATCTTTAAGCTCCACATTTAAAACCTTTATCCCCCAAGGATCTGTTTCTTTGTCTATAATAGTCTTTATGCTTTCTGAAACTCTGCTTCTTTGAGACAACAAATCATCCAAATCAACTTGTCCTACGGCGTTTCTCATTGTGGTTTGGGCCAGTTGCGAAATGGCATAATAAAAATTCTCTACCTCCAAAATCGCCTTATCGGCGGCAGATATTTTATAATAAATTACAGCATTAACACTCACGGAAATATTATCTTTTGTGATGGCTTCTTGGTTGGGCACATCTACTGCTTTTACCCTTAAGTCCACCTTTCTGTATGATTGTATAACTGGAAAAACCAGCCTCCATCCCGGCTCCATCAAGCCTGTATACTTTCCCAGCAAAAATCTAACCCCTTTTTCATATTGGTTTATTTGCTTGATAGATGCTAAAATAACCACGAGAATAAACCAAAATAATGCTGTTAAGAATGGGTGCGCAGCGGAAAATAATAAAAGTGAGTTCATATTTTTTATTTGCTTTTAATTATATTCGCCTTATATTTTACATTGACCCCTTATTACTGCAAAGTCAATATGCGCCCAATTTAAACTTGGATTTTACTGAAGAGATAACTGCCGATGGCGATTAAAACTGCTGTAGAAATTGCCAGTACCCAAAAATCTGCCATTAAGCCAAATTGCGAAACGCCGTCGAGCGTGGCGCGGATGCCATCAACGCCGTAAGACAAAGGATTAAACCTAACTATAACGCCCAGCACTTTTGGCAAGTTTGTTAATGGAAAAAGCGCGCCAGACAAAAAGAATATCGGCATTACCAAAAAATTCATAATCAGCTGAAAGCCATGCATGTCTTCCAAAATAGAGGCAATTGCTGTCCCAAGCGCCGTAAAAATTAAGGCGATCAAAGCCATAAAAACAAAAGCCAACGGCAAGGCCATGGGATTTACAAGCCTAAACCCCGCCAGAAAAGATATGGCAAAAACTATAATTCCCTGAAGTACTGCAACCGTTGCGCCTCCCAAAGTCCGGCCCAGCATAATTTGCCATCGTGGAACCGGGGCAACAAGAGTTTCCTTCAAAAATCCAAATTGCCTGTCCCAAATAACGCTGATCCCGGAAAAAATTGCCAAAAACAAAATGCTCATTGAAACAATCCCCGGAACTAAAAACTGGATATAGTCTCCCTGCCCTGCCGCTTTAAAAATTGGTCCCAAACCAAAGCCCAAGGCCACCAAAAACAAAACCGGCTGGCCCAAAGATCCAATTATTCTGGACTTTGACCTGAAATATTTTTTAACCTCTCTCAACCAAAGTGTGTATATAGCTATCATAAAATTAGCGAGGCAACGAACTTTTTGAAGGCCCAGGTCGACTTGTCCTGAGCGAAGTCGAAGGACAAAGCGAGTTCCTGCTTGCCGAAAAAAGTTTGTTGCCGAGCGATATCAACGACGCCAAACGCGGGCCCTACCCGACATGGCTTGATTTTTGACTGTTTCTTCGCGGATGGCGGTTCCAGTAAGCGCCAAAAATGCTTCCTCCAAAGACTTTGTATTTGTCTTTGCCTTCAGTTCTTCTGCGGTCCCCTGGGCTATAATTTTACCATGGTCAATTATTGCTATCCTGTTTGAAACTTTGTCGGCTTCCTCCATGTAGTGCGTGGTTAAAAAAACTGTCGTCCCCTCTTCCCTGTTCATTTTTTTTAAATACTCCCAAATATGATTTCTTGTTTGCGGATCAAGTCCAATTGTCGGTTCGTCTAAAAACAAAACCTTGGGGTGATGCAAAAATCCACGGGCGATTTCCAGTCTCCTTTTCATTCCTCCGGAAAAATGTTTTACCATGTCCTTTCTTCTGTCCCAAAGCTCCACAAAAGTTAAAAGCTGTTTTATTCTTTCTCTTCTGGTTTTTATATCAACCTTGTAAAGCATTCCATGCAAATCCATATTTTCATAAGCAGTTAAATCTTCATCCAAGCTCGGATCCTGAAAAACTATGCCAAAAGAAGCCCTGGCTTCATTCTGTTGTTTTGTGGGGTCGTATCCATTAATCAATATGGTACCTGAAGTCGGATTTGTAAGAGTGGTGAGCATTTTTATTGTTGTTGTTTTTCCTGCGCCGTTAGGCCCTAAAAATGCAAAAATTTCTCCTTTTTTTACATCAAAATTTATCCCGTCAACCGCGGTAAAGTCCTTAAACTTTTTACTGAGATTTTTTATTTCTATAATATTTTCCATGAGAAAATTTAGCGTAGTGATATAATATTTTCCATTAATTTAATACGTTGTATATATGTTAGATGGGTTCCAAAGCATGAAACCATTATATTCGACCCCTAACGCGTCTTGGGTTGCTTTTATCTCGGCTTTTACCATGTCGGCGGTATAATCAGCCCCCATATTGAAATCTTGGAGCCACGGCCTGAATTTAGCTAAAGGAAGCCTGGCAATGGCGCTATCCATTGAATATTTTACAATCTCGTATGGATGCTCTGCTGGATTTGCAAAACCAATAAACCCATTTATATAATGCGATGGATAAACCATAGGGGAAATATAATCAAAACTTTCAAAAGCATCTTCAATTACCTGCCCAATGCCCATATCATCTTTATTAACCGTGGTCTGACCAAATAAATCAACTGATATCTTTTCACCAGCCAATTGCTGTCTGGTATATTTAAAAAATTCTTTTATAATTTCTGCCTTTGCTTTTTTTCCATCCCATACAGGGAAACCCATAACTTCAGTTTTTCCATCAGATGGGAATCTTACGTAATCAAAATTCATCTCATCAAATCCGTGATAAAAAGCATCCTTTGCTAAAGATATATTATAATCCCAAACATCTTTTGAGGCAGGATCAAGCCAAGACAACCCATTATTGTCCTGCCATAAAACCCTTCGACCCGGCTCAGGGCTGGCTAGGTCGGTGGTTTTTTCTGTATCATACACCGCTAAATCCGGCCTGACTTTTGAAAAAGCTGGATCTTCAAACACAGTTATTCTGCCTATAACATAAATGTTTTTATCATGAAAAAATCTTACCAGAGCATCTATGTCTTTTATCGCCCAATTATATAGATTATATCTTTTAGCATCAACGGCTCCTGACTTGTAAGACACCAATCCAGAATAGTCCTTTATATCAATCACAACTGCATTAATTTCTGTTGTTTCAAAAAGATTGCTCAAATAATTTAGATATTTTCTGCTACCAGCAGAATAACCTGTCACATAAACTGCTTTTATAATTTCTGGCGGGTTGATTAACTTTTCTGGGGGTGGCGGTGGAAGTGGCGTACTTGTGCTGATAGCTACCGCCACGTCGCTTGAAACTACTGCCGACTTGTTGGAAAGATAATCGGTATAGTTTAAAACAAAAGAAAATCCTGTCGCTAGGATTTCCACTACAACAAGTGTCCCAAAAAAAACCCGCCACCTTGAAAATTCCATTTTATTAGATTATTCAGTGGTTTTACCGTCGAATTCCGGGCCGTTTGCTTCAGCTTCAGCCTTAGTTTTTCTAACAACTCCGTCTTGGTGGTGAGCTGGAGAATAAATGGTGTAAAGGCTTAGTCTGTCTGTTGCAGACGTATTGATTACATTGTGCTGTGCGCCGGCTGGAACCACAACCGCGAAACCATCTTTAATTTCGTATTCGTTGCCGTCAATTATTACTTTGCCCATACCCTTTTCAAAACGAAAAAATTGGTCGTTGTCTTCGTGCACTTCCATTCCAATTTCTTCATTTGGAACCAGGCTCATCAAAACCAGCTGGCTATGTTTTCCTGTGTATAGAACTTTCCTAAAATTTTCGTTCTCTAAAGTATCTTTTTCTATATTTGAACAAAATCCCTTTGCCATGTTTTTTTATTTTTTAATTATATTTAATAGGGCGGCTAACGGGAGTCGAACCCGTTCTGAGACTGCCACAGAGTCTAGTGCGGAACCGTTACACTATAGCCGCCATGGTCGGGGTGCTGGGATTTGAACCCAGACTAAACGCTCCCAAAGCGTTCGTGCTACCATTACACAACACCCCGATATATAATGGATATTAGCTCAAAAAACCCGTATTGTCAAAGAGGAAACTTTGTGATAATATACAAATTAATTGAGCCCCCGTAGCTCAACGGATAGAGCACCGGTTTTCTAAACCGATAATAGAGGTTCGATTCCCCTCGGGGGCACCACGCAGGTATCGTATATCGGTATTACCTTAGCTTTCCAAGCTAATGAGAGGGGTTCGACTCCCCTTACCTGCTCCAAGATAAAAAATCTCTTTAAATGGGTGCCTGCCTACCGGTAGGCAGGGTTTTTATTTTATCTTTTTTGTGATAGAATAAGATAAACAAAGATTAAATATTAAAAACTATGGATAAATTTATCAATTTATACGATTTTGTAGATTTTGCAAAAGCTAACCGGAAATACCCCAGCAACACGGCCAACAACCTAAAGTCTGCTATAAAAATCTTCGAAAAAGAGTTAAATGCAGAAGAGCTAAAATCCATCACCATGGTAGAAGACAGCATAGGGGAGATTTTCCGAAGTTTAGTGATTGCCCATAAAGACAAAAGTATTGTCTCTCTCAACACCTATAAGGCCCGCCTGCTTAAGGTGATAAAGGATTACAAAAAATATGGCGCCGAGCCCAGCAAAATACAGCATTGGGTTGTAAAAACAAGGAATTCCACACCCCTGTTAGTAAAGAAAGATAAAACAGATAAAAAATATATAAACCTATCTAACGCTATCAACACCCCTGTGGATAACCACCATAAGATAGAACTTTCCCTTAGCAACGGTATGGCGCAGATTCTGATTCCAAAAGATATAAAAGCCAAAGATATTAAAATAATCAAAGACGTTATTGATTCCTTGGCCACTGAATAGTAAAATAGATAAACATGTTACTAGTTATTCTACTTTCAATAGCAACTTTCTTCTCCACCCTGCTGGGCGGATTTTTTGCCATCAAATTCAAAGATAAACTCCACTACATTATGGCTTTTGCGGCTGGTGTTTTGCTCGGCGTTGTGGCTTTTGATATTTTCCCGGAAATTATTGAGCAAGTTAGAATTCACAACTTTAATTCAATTGGCATAATGATTGCCCTTGTCTTGGGCTTCTTGATCTTCCACATTTTAGAAAAGAGCATTCTAATACAGCATTGCCACGACGAAGAATGTTTAATACACCATAAGCACCCGGATATAGGAGTCGCTTCGGCCTTAGCCCTAGCCGGACACAGCCTTATGGATGGAATTGGCATAGGCCTTGGCTTCCAGATTAGCTCTACTGTGGGTTTATTGGTTGCTATTGCTGTTATCTCTCACGACTTTACCGACGGCATGAATACGGTAACTTTAATGCTAAACCACAAGAACAGCGATAAAAAATCTAAGCTATTTTTGCTATTAGTTGCTATAGCCCCAGTATTGGGAGCCGCATCAACATTGTTATTTCAAGTTCCAGCTCAATTCTTAGTTTTGTACCTCGGCTTCTTCGCCGGCTTTCTTCTCTACATTGGCGCCTCCGACATTTTACCCGAAGCTCACTCAAAACAAAGCTCTTACGGCTTGATGTCTCTCACGATCCTCGGCACTTTATTCATTTTCATCATCACCCGCTTTATTTAAATGGATACAAAAATTTTACTTTCACTTGCTGCTGATGTTGTTTTTCTCTTCGCGTATTTGCCATATTTTAGGGACATTTTTGCAAAAAAAACACACCCTCATGCTTATACCTGGTTAATTTGGACAATCACTCAGGGCATCGCGGCAATTGGCATTTTGTATGGAGGCGGAAATTGGGGCGGATATTATTTGGCCGCAATGACTTTATTTGTGGCAGCTATTTTCATTTTATCTTTAAAATTTGGAACAAAAAACATAGCAATTGGCGATACTCTCATACTGATTCTCTGCATAGTTGCAATTCTAATATGGTGGCAACTTAAACAGCCATTATTTGCTATCTTATTAATAACCGCCATTGATGTGTTCGGCTACATTCCAAGCATAAGGAAATCTTATCAAGAGCCCTGGAGCGAAACAATGATTTCCTGGATTATGTTTTCAATCGCCAATATTTTGGGTATTTTAGCCTTAAGTAAATACAATTTAATGACCACTGTTTATTTATCCACCATAGCAACCTGTAACATAATCTTATTCTTAGTTTGTTATTTCCGCCGCAAATCCATTAAAAGCGCATAAAAAAAACCGCCGGGACACCCTTTGGGTCCGGCGGTTTTTTTGTTAGCGCTTAGCTGTTAGCAGTTAAAAGTTATCTAGCGTATTCGATGACGCGGTTTTCGCGGATAACCACAACCTTAATTTCTCCGGGATATTTCAGTTCTTCCTCAATTTCTCCGGCAATTTGTTTGGCAATTTTGGCGGCTTGCAAATCATCTACGCGGTCAGACTTTACAAACACGCGTATTTCCCTGCCTGCCTGAATGGCATATGTTTTTTCAACACCTTCAAACTTATTGGCAATGTCTTCCAAATCTTTCAATCTTTGCAAATAGTTTTCCATGGTGTCCTTTCTGGCACCCGGGCGCGAACTGGAAATGGCGTCGGCCACGCCCACAATTGCGGCCTCCAATGTGTCGGCTGCATAATCTCCGTGGTGAGCTCGCATTGCTTTTACAATGGCCTCCGATTCGCCGAATTTCTCTAAAATTTTAATTCCAATTTCAATGTGTGACCCCTGAATTTGCTGGTCAATGGCTTTTCCAATGTCGTGCAAAAGTCCTGCGCGTTTTGCAATGGCGCTGTTAACCCCCAACTCTTCAGCAATTGCCTCAGAAATTAAGGCAACCTCCATTGAATGCAGCAAAACATTCTGGCCATAGCTGGTTCTGTAATATAATCTGCCCAAAATTTGAATTAATTTTTCGTTTAGCCCAATAACCCCAACATCATAGGCGGCCTTGTCGCCTGCTTCTTTTATTTTGGTGGCAATTTCCGCCTTCGCCTCTTCATATTTTTCTTCAATTTTTGCCGGCTGAATTCTGCCGTCGGCAATCAGTTTATCTAGAGCAACCTTGGCAATTTGCCTTCTAATTGGGTTAAATCCTGAAATTACAACGCTTTCCGGAGTTTCGTCCACAATCAGTTCAACGCCTGTCAATTTTTCAAAAGTTCTAATATTCCTGCCTTCTTTTCCAATAATTCTGCCTTTTAACTCTTCATTGGCTAAAATAACAGTTGTTGTTGTCAGCTCTTGCGCCTGTGAAACCGCGCATTTTTGAATGGCCAGGGCCACAATTTCTTTTGCTCTTATTTGAAACTTTTCCTGATTCCCTTCTTCCAGCTTTCTCATTTTAGCTATAATATCTTTTTCGTTTTCAATTTCAACCAAAGCCAGCAATTCTTTTTTAGCGTCTTCGCGCGACAACGAAGCCACCTTTTCCAGCTTTCCTTCTGCCTCAAGTCTTAATTGCTCCAAGCTGTCTTTTACGGTCTTTAACTTTTCAACTTTGTCTTGCAATTCTTTTTCTTTGCCCTCAAAAGAAGAAATTCTTTCGTCAAGAAGTTTTTCTCTGCTTAACAAAAGCTCTTGGGCTTTTAAAAATTCTCTTCTTCGTTCATCAATGTCTTTTTGAGTTCTCTCTATAAGTTCGGAAGATTTTTTCTCTGCCGACTTTACCATTTGTGATGTCTCTTCTTTGACATCAATAACTCTCTTCTGCAGTTTTGCCTCAAGTGTTCCTGCTCTTTTCTTGGCTAAATTCTGCCTTATGTAATATCCCAAAATAGAGCCCAAAATTAGGGCAACTGCAGCTATAATTAATGACAAAATTATTTGTTCCATATGTTTTTTTGAGCGAGGCAAAAATTTATAGCGGGGCAATAAACTTTTTGCAGTCCCTGGTCCACTTGTCCCGCAGGACAAAGGGGGTTACCAGCAGACGGAAAAAAGTTTATTGCCGAGCGAATTGTTGCCGAGCGATAATTTACAATAATAAAACTCACTTGCTCAGTGAGTGTGCATAAGATACATTCAAATTTTCGAAGGTTTCTACTTTCCTCCAATCACCTCGTCAATCAACCCGTATTTTACAGCTTCTTCCGGAGTTAAATAAAAATCTCTGTCGGTGTCAGTTTCCACCTTTTTTATGGGCTGGCCTGTATGCGAGGACAGAATTTTATTTAATTTTCCTTTCATCATTACAATCTGCTTTGCAGTAATCTCAATGTCTGCCGCCTGACCTTGCATACCTCCGGCAACTTGGTGCAAAAGTATTTCAGCATTAGGCAAGGAAAATCTCTTTCCCTTGGTCCCTGCTGCCAAAATAACCGCCGCCATAGAAGCCGTAAGCCCTATGCAAATGGTCGAAACCGGGCACTTTAAGTACTGCATTGTGTCGTAAATTGCTAAACCTGCTGTAACCGAACCTCCTGGGCTGTTTATGTAAAGCTTTATATCTCTTTTCGAGTCCTTCGATGCTAAATAAAGCATCTGGGCAATCACCACGTTTGCGTTCATGTCTGTGACGGGACCGGCAAGAAAAATAATGCGCTCTTCTAAAAGCCTTGAAAATATATCGTATGCGCGCTCACCGCGCTGTGTTCTTTCTACAATAGTTGGTACTATTGGCATTAAAATTTGATTTATTAAATTTTACACTGAGCCCTTCGACGAGCTCAGGGCGAAGTGTGTGCACTTCGTAATCTACTTTGAAAGATTTTCCAATGCTTGGAAAACTTTTTCATTATGAATTACTCCTTTAGTATACTCTTTTAACTCATTTATGTCAATTTTAGCTAGCTCGTCTTTTGAGTACCTTGCGATAGATTTGTTGACCTCTTCCTCCACTTCTTTGTCGGAAACCTCCACTTTTTCCAGTTTTCCTAACTGCCTTAAAACCAAAAATCCTCTTAACCTCTTTTCAGATTCCCTTTTGTATGTTTCTTTTATTTCAGCTTCTGTCTTTTTTATAGAAGCCAAATATTCCTCAAAACTAATTTTAATACTGCTCGTAATCTTATTTTTTAAATCTTCCAGCAACCGGCCTTGTTCGTATTCCACCATTGCCTCGGGCATTTCAAACTTTGCTTTCTCTGCAATCTTGTCCAAAATATCTGTTCTTTTCCTTTGTTTCTCCGCCTGCGTCTTCTCCAGAATTATTCCTTCTTTCATACTATTTTTCAAAGCAACCAAGGTGTCAAAGGCACCCAGCTGTTTGGCAAATTCATCGTCAATTTCCGGCAATTCCATTTTCTGCACCGAAACCATTTTCACCTCAAAAACGCTTTCTTTGCCCGCCAAATCTTTTCTTGGCAAATCATCTGCAAATTTCACATTAATTTCTTTCTTCTCCCCCGCCTTCATTCCAACCATTCCGTCTTCAAAGCCCTTCATAAATCCGCCTTCCCCCAAAATAAACTTATCATCTACTTCCTTATTGTTCTCAATGTCTTTGCTTTGATATTTTATCTCAACAAAATCCTTTTTTTCGGCCGGCTCAACTTTTAAAGTAAACTTTGCTCTGGTTTTCTGCAAATAATTTATAGAATCCTGGACTTCTTCTTCGCTCACCTCAACATTCTTTCCCTTAACGGCTTTTGCAATTTCCTTATAATCTGGCAACTCAACTTCGGGCAACACGGTTAAAACAGCTTTAAAGATAAAGGGAGAACCTTGCGCTATCTTAACTATAGAAACATCCGGTTGTCCCACGGCCTCTAATTTGTTCTCTTTTACGTAATCAAAATAAACATGCTGAACTGCATGATCGCCAGCTTCCATTAACAAGGCTTCCGGCTTTATTTTATCTTCAACCATACTGGCTGGCGCTTTCCCAGGGCGGAATCCATCCACTTTTACGTGGCTTGCCATATGCTCTAAAGCATGATTCATGTGCTCTTTAAATTCTTCGGGCGTCAGCTCAAACTCTAGTTCTATCTGACTTTTTGGCAACTTCTTTTGTTTAACATTCATAACTTTTTTTATTTTTTATAATTACTAATTGGGATCTGTTCAATTCGGGAAACAATTTGATGCTTTTGTATTTTATTCAATTCTTTGTCCAATTTTGGATACAACTTTTTTTCTTCCATTTCACGATGGCTCTCTAACAAATACTGAAACTTGTCCACCACTTCTATTTTCAATTCGGGCAAACTGTTTGAAATGTTTTCCAACTGGCCCAGCATGGTTATGTGCTCGTCTTTCAGCTGGTTTATTGTTTCCAAAACACCCATATTTTTCATGGGAATATAATCAAAAATTGCGTTTTCTTCTGTAAAAAAATGCTTTTTGGTTTCCCATTTTAATTCAGAAAATGCTTTAGCTGTATCCGGCGAATTTTCTCTGGCTGCATCTCTGAAAGAGATGAACAATGTCCAGAGTAGCGCATGATGATTTAACATCAAATCTAATATATTTTCATCTGCCATGAATGTATGTATTTACTAATAATACTGTTTTAATTTATCATTTTTTAGGATTTTATTCAAGCAATAAAAAACACCCAGAAGCTCTTAAAGCTATATTGGGTGTATGTGACTGTTAGGTCATTGTCGGATCAGGATTCGCGCGTGAAGCCGACCAGAGGAACAACGTTGTCATCGATCCAGCCGTCGGTCAGCGTGATCGGCATGCGGTCAATCTTGTGGACAGACCACCTGACAACGAGAGGCGTCGCAGACCTTGTAGGAGGGAGGTCTTCCATCTGGCCGGTTTCTTCGAGCTCGAGGAAGCTCCCGCAGACAAAGGTTTCAAAGACCGGACCTCGGTCAGGATGCAGGTGCTGCTTGTCTTTCTCAAAGTACAACCGCTTGATGAAGAGCCTCGTGCCCGCCCCTGTCTTCACCAGGTAGGCAACCCAGTGCACGTCGCTCAGGCCGAACTTGTTGACGTTGCACGTGGCAACATTCGGATCCTGGCGCAGGAGCATGAACTTCCTGCTCATCATGAGCCTCATATCCTGAAGATTCGTGTAAGGCCAGCGGACCACGTTCTGCGCGGAGAGAAATCCGCCAATCTGTTCAGGGGGTGCGCCCGCTTTCGCAAACGCCGGGTGGTACTGAAACGCCGGCTGGGGAATGATGGCAATGCCGTTCGGGGCCATTCCACTCAAACCCCAAAGGGCGACTCCGTCAACCTTGTCACCGCCAACATTCTGCAGGTTGTGCGAAATCCAAACTCCGCCTTGGTCGTGGTCGTAGCCCCGGATACGAATGGACTTTTGAAGCCCGGCGAACCCGGGCTTCTGGACGATGCGGAAATCCAGGCCATCCATGACCGCATCTTCCACGGGATGGTTGTCGGGGTCGTACGTCTTCGGGCCAGCTTCTTCGGGGGCGAGCCAGAAACGATGGCCCATCCTGAATTGGAAGTCCGCTTCCCCGGACTTGCCCATCTGAGCGGGAAACCCGCCGAAAATGTTGTTCTCCAGAGTAGGAGTGTCGTCTGCATGGCCGAGCCAGACGATGCGCGGACCGACATCGGTCGTTACCACGCACCTCGTTTGTCCGTTCACGAACACGACGCATTTTGGCCAGCCAAAAAGGCTGACATTCGCAGAAACCATCATACCCTATTCCTCCTTGTTTTGCGCCTTGAACAATTCAAGGTGCTGACTTGTTTTTACTTTAAATATATTCTTTTGTCAACGCCAAACCAATAGCTCGGCAACATCGTATTGCCGAGCTCTTTTTTTCAATTCTTTATTTAATTTTTTCTAAAAAAGTTTTGATTCCTTCAAGATTTCCTGCCGCAACATCTTTGTCCTTAAACGCCATTTTAGCCACAAGTGTCTTCCCGCAAATTTTTTCTATTTCTTCAAACGTCTGACCGTAATTTCCGCCCATTGTGCAAAATGCCGCAACTTGTCTGAACTTATCTTCATTCATTACTGTATAACCCCTCAAGGGGCTGGAAATGTTCCACCCCCAAATTGGAGTACCCAAAATTACCAAATCATAATCTGCTACGTTATGGATAGACGGCTTTATTTCTGCCAAAACTTTCTTCGACCCCTCTTTACCAGCTAAAAACCACCCACCCATGCCCGCATAACTTTTTACGCTTTGTATTTCTTCAATATCACAAGCCAATTCATTATTCAGGGCTTCTGCAACTTTCTTTGTGTTCCCGGTCCTTGAATAGTAAGCAATCAAAATTCTTCCCATAAATTTATTTATTAATAATCGCCAAAACTTCTTTTATTGCTTGTTTTGGGGTTTTAAATAAAACTGTTTTCATGCCCAGTTTTTCCGCCGGCTCAAGATTCCCTTCATAGTCGTCAATAAAAATGCATTCTTCCGGCTGGACATTCAACTTTTTAGCCGCCAAAACATATATTTCCGGTTCTGGTTTTCTCAAACCCACCTCATAAGATAAAACAACCTTGTCAAAATCATCATATCCGTTTTTCTCTCTAATAACATCTGCTCCAAATTTGGAAACATTAGAAAGTACGGCCGTTTTAATGCCAAGCGCCTTAATTTTTTTAACCAAATCAATCGTTCCTGGCAAAAACACAAAATTGTCTATACAAAATTTCTGCGCCATATCCGCGCCTTTTTCAGGAAGTGGTTTACCAAGAATCTTTGAGATTTTTTCAAAAAGCTGGCTGTCGCTAATCAGCCCCTTAGCAGCCATATTTCCAACATTTGATATTTTGTTTTCAACCTTTTTTATCTCTTCGTCAGACACACCAAAAATTCTCGCTATATCCATAGAAAACAACCTGCTTTCTTTTATCACTCCTCCATAATCAAAAATAACTGCTTTTATCATCTTTATAAATCTAAACTCTCCTCAGGTTAACCATAGTTAACCTGACTAATCTTTATTTTGCACTTAAACTTTTTGCCTTTTTTAAAAAAGTTAAATCCCTAATTTTTATAAACGGGCCGTCATATGTATCTGGCTTACTGTTTTCAACCAATTCTATTGCCTCATCAATATCCACCCAAATTGTTTTAAATCCATCTTCCATTTCATCGGCTTCCAAATCTGGCTGCCCTTTTTCGCCATCTAGTTGGGCCAAGAAACAATACGATTCCTGCTCGATACCAATTTTATTTCGATATTCCAAAACCCGCCCCAACTCTCCCCCTTTAGTAACCTTACATCCAATTTCTTCCAAACATTCCCTTGTGAGCGCTTCTTCTATTGTTTCTGACTCTTCAATTCCTCCCCCTGGAAGTTTGTAAAAATTATGGTTTGAAACGTGCAACAAAGCAACTTTATTTTCTGTATCAAAAACAACTGCCCTGGCTGCACGCCTTGCCACCCATTTTTCCGGTTCACTTGGTTTACTCCCAGGATATGCCTCCTCTTCTTTTATGGTTTTTAACAATTCCATTTCTAAATCTATTTCTTAATATTTTTATTGACCCACCACTTTTTGATAAACGGCAAAGATTGAGTAGATAGAAAGAAACCGACTGTTGGTATAAATGCGTTAAGCAAAAAGTTATTAATTCCTATTATATAAAAAACAATCGCGGTGATGATGTAGGTCATTACCAAAATTGAAAGTACGCGCGTTTTGCTCGTCTCCCACGCCTTGTCGGCCTCCACCTTTTTGTTCCTCTCCTTAATCGCTTCTATTTCTTTTTCTAAATCCATAAGTTTATTTCAGGTTAACCATGGTTAACCTGATTAATTTTCTTTACTTTAAAATAACCAACAAACAAGGGAAGCAAAAAGGTTGTGGCGTAATAAAAATAAACATCTAACTTGTAGTAGCCTCCGGCGGGCTTAAACAACAAAACCAGAAATAAATAATCAAACACAATGGCAATCACCGTCCAAACAACGGCAATCTTTAAATAATAAGCCATATTTTCACCGTGAACTTTTTTTAATAAAACCCAAAGCGTTATCAAAATCCCAATGGGTGAAACAACCCAGCCAATCATATTGGCCGGTACCACCATAAATGCAATTATCCCCAGCACCCAACCAATAAACCACAACCCCGCTCCCCACCCAACCGCATCTTTGAAAAATTTACTCATATTCTGCTTTTGTTTAATTCCTCAATTGCTTTTTCCTTTCCAAAAACTCCTTTAATTTCTATAATTTTTTTCTTTTGGATTGCCACTAGGCGATAAAATTCCCGATATTTTTCTTCAAATCCTGCCGGTAAATCTTTTATATCTTGAATTTTCTCGTACTCCTTGCAGCCAACCGGAATTGCCACCAGCTTGTTATCTACTTCTCCTCGGTCGAGCGTTTCCATAATTCCTACTGCTCGGCAAACAACAACCGTCCCAGTCTCTAAGGGTTTGGGATTTAAAACAATAACGTCCAAAGTGTCTCCATCACCGGCTTTTGTTTCTGGCACAAAGCCATAATTGTCTGGGAATTTGCAATCACCCCAAAACGTAAAATTCAGCTTAAAATCATCAAGCTCTTCGTCATATTCAATTTTTTTCTGGCTCCCTTGGGGAATTTCAATCACCACATTAAACGCCTCAATTTCCCCAAATTTAACGTTCTTATAATTCATAGTTTTACCTGCCCTGAGCTTGCCGAAGGGTTTCTCAATTAATTTTTTATCTTAGTGATGGCAAAAAAGTAAAACTGCCTCGAATCGGAATACGATTCTTTAATTTAATCGTAAAATCGACATCACCTTCTTGTAAAGATTTTATGAAACAGAATTCTTCTATATTCCCGTAATCTGGCCTAAGAGGACAATCGGTTAATATGTTCACAAACAAACCTCTAAAACTGGCCCAGTAATTTTCGTCTACGAACGGATCCTGTATATTAAATTTTTTCAAGAAATCATCTATTTCTCCCCGAAATTTTTCGAAATCGATCAGCGCCCAAACTGCTCCAGCGTTAGGCTTTTTACCAACTATCGTACTCTCTATTTCGTCTAATAAAATATGAACTGTAGACATAGAGCTTTTCCTAGTAATCTTGTCGTGAAGAACCCAATTGCCGTAAAAATTAAGAACAGGAAAACTATTTTTATTTTGTAATCTTTCTAAAAGTTTTCTTATTTCCACCAAAATATAAATAACCTGACACTCTTTTTTAATCGGTTCCACCAGTGCTAATTTCAGTTTCGTTATTATTTCATCCTCCATTAATTTTTTATAGAATTTTCTATAATTTTTATTTCTCAATTAATTTTCACAATTATTACCTTTACTTTATTCCTAAAAGGGGAGGTTTTCAACCCCTTCGACGAACTCAGGGCAGGGCCGAATAAACAAAAACCGCCTTGGGGCGGTTAGTTGCCATAAAATTTTTGTTGCCAATCCTTAAGGCGCTTCCGTGTTGCCGGCGTTAGGGTTGGGGTTGTTGGGGTCGGGGCAATCGCCGTCTAAATTAGCTTGCGCGTTGCAATAGGTGCCGTCAATTCTTTTGCACATTGGGGTTAAGGTGCCAACACCCTCAACTTGTCCTCCGGTAATGGCGCAATAAATTTCCGCATCATTATCATAACCTGTTATTTTCACGCCGCCAGCCGGGCATTGCCCGCGCAAGAGCGCCCACTCTTCGCATTGTCGGTTGTCTTCAAACAAACAAACTCCATATTGGCCCAATTTATTATTACGCATTTCGAGCGTTCCACCTTTTTGAATGCAGTTTTCCGAGGCAGGATTCGCCAAAGCGCTTTGCTCATTATTTGTTGTTTGCTTTGGCGCTTGAGCACCCAAATACCACGTTGCTAATGCGGCAACAACTAAAAGCACGAGAATAACCACTACCCAAATTATAAGTTCTTTTTTCATAAATTTTTATATTATATCTCTACTTTATTACTAAAAAGAGACGTTTTCAAGTCATAAAAAAATGCTGTACGTGGGGAACGTACAGCCTGGGCAACCTGCAATCACTTCCTGCGCTGGCGGGTGGATAGACCTTTCCACCAGCTGGAAGGATTCTGGTCGTATATTTCTCTGCCAAGGATCTTGGCGCTTTCGGTCACCACATAGTCGAGATAGGCGTATGGGCGCTTTCTGCTCTTGCCGGCCAGCCATGTGGCCGCTTCTTTGTTGCCCTGCCATGCGTATTCGCGTAGCAAGAGCACCTGGTCGAGCACATCCGCGTCTTTGGCCAAAATTGATTCTCTGCTCTGGCGCTCCACGTACTCGCTGGCAATTTCAGCCAGCTCAGGGAACGGAAGCGAGACCAACTGTTCACCAAGCACCTGCTCGCTAGCCTCTGCCACGTAGCGCCTGTGTATCCAGTTGTGGTCGTTGGTTCGGCTCTCTCCGGTGTCGTGCAAAAGGCACATCATCATCACTTTTCGCCAGTCTGCGCCTTCCATTTTGGCCAGAACAAAGCCGATGAATGCCACCCGAAACGAGTGCGTGGCAATGTTGTCGGAAAGGTCGTCGGTGAACAAAAGCTGGCGATGCATGCGCGCGATTTTACGCATTGTGCCAACTTCAAACAAGAACTGCGTTGCTCGGCGGACATCTTTCGTGCTCATGGTTCCTCCTTGGGTTGAATTGATTGTAGGTGCTATCTTATTCTGGATTCTATCACAGCCATTACAAAAAGCAACCTGAAATTTTTTCGCAAAAAAAAGACGCTTACTTAATTCAGCGCCCGGGTTGCGAATCATTTCCTTTGCACAGCGAGATGTTCAATGAGCTTGTTTAAGCCCATTGTGTAGCTGGCAACGCCAAGCCCGCATACTTGGTCTATGCATACTGCTGTGAGAAATGACTTGTGCCTGAATTCTTCACGCTTGTGAATGTCAGACAGATGGACCTCAACGGTAGGCACGCCTTGATCGCGGGCAAACTCCACGGCATCACGCAGGGAAATGCTTGTGTGCGTCAGTCCTCCTGCATTCAGAATGATACCCGCGCAATTGCCGGGTGCTTGCTGAATCCAATCAATCAGTTGCCCTTCGTAATTGGACTGGAACGGTCTGATGGCGTACCCGAGTTTCTCTGCCGCCAAAGTCACCAGCCGCACCACGTCTTCCAGTGTTTCCGTGCCGTACATCGCTGTGTTGCGTCTGCCGAGCAAATTCAAATTTGGTCCGTTAATCAGATATATGTCATTCACTCTGTCACCTCACTTTTTCAAAGAGCAAACCACTTGCTCCTTTGTCTTCACACTATTCCTAATCAAAATTTTGTCAATAAAAAAAGACGCCTACTTAATTCAGCGTCATAGTTGTTAGGGTTGCGGCTCGACAATAATGAGGTTGCCGATTCCGTACAACTTTTCCGGCGACCACTTCATGAGCCTTTTGGCGTCCAGGGGCAGCTTGTCGTAAACCTCCTGGTCAATTGGTTGACAACGGGTTACCACCAGATACCTGTTGTCAGCCTCGCCCTCCATAATGGCTGATGTACCGCTTTCACCAGGCTCAATCACCCAGTCGAAAAAGAAGTAATACGCCCCGCTGGCGCTTTCCATCCTCACCTGCAGAAAGTTTTGGATGGTTTGCTCCGGGTACGTATTAAAGCGGATTTTCGCCGGCGCAAATTTCATCTCGTAGAGCTTGCCTTGCGCCCAAGTGCGAAACATGTTCGTCACAACAGGCGCCGAAATAAGCGGGTAGTCCGGGCTGTCCTCATCTATGCGGCATGAGACAGCGTCGTCTGCATTCTCTGCGCTTTTGCATTCCACAATTGGCACAACGGGCTCGTTGCCCGTAAACTCGTTTGGGCCAATCTTCCGACACCCGTAATACCCCGGGACGCCCTCAAAGATGTGATAGGCTGTAAGTACCAAGTCGGGAACTTGCCCAAGCTTTGTACCCGTGCCCACCAATTGCCATGGATCCTTGCTGTTGCTACGGAATAAAATGTGCACTGGCGTGTCCCCGTGTCTCCCTTCCCTATACACGTGTTTCGTAACCCACACGTGCCTTTGTTCCATTGCGGGCGAGGCCTTGAACACGCCAATTGCCAGAGCTTGGCGGTGTATTTCCTGCGCCGTTTGCTCCTCCTGCCTTTGCTGTTGCTCAAGCTCGGCTTCGGCCTGGCGCCGATTTTGGTGGCTGAGGAATCCGATAAGCCAGACAACAACGAAAGAAAGAACGATGGTGGTGATTACAAACTGTTTCATGGTATTCCCTCCTGGTTTGGTTTCTCTCGCATTGACAATTTGCTAGCCTGAATACTACATTAAATTTTACTAATTGTCAATAATAGGTTTGCTCCAACCAAAAACCGCCCGCGACATCAATCGGGGCGATTTTTTGTCCTGCTATTTTTTCGGATAAGTGTAGCTCACCATCCAGCCAATGCCAAATTTATCGCGGAGCATTCCATAGTAAGCTCCCCAAAAAGTGTCGGCAAGCCCCATGTTCACCTTGCCCCCTTCAGAGAGCCCCATGAAAATTTTATCTGCCTGTTCCTTGCTGTCAACTTCCAGAGCAAGAAAAACATTTTCTCCCATTTTTGAAGGCATAGATTTTGGGGCGTCGCTTCCCATCAAACCAGTTTCGCCAACCGCCAGTCCAACATTTATAATTTTCTCTCCTTCGTTTTTGTCAAAATGCCCCATCTCCTGATCTTTCATGGGTACATCCTTAAATCGCATCAAAGATTGAAACTCACCTCCAAAAACTTTCTTGTAAAAATTGAATGCTTTCTCTGTCTCCCCGTTAAAAATTAAATATGGATTTATTTTGAACATGTTTTTAGCCTTTTCAGGCTCGGTTAATAATATTTATTTCATCTATAATTATACGTTTTTACGTTAATTGCAGGTGCGCTAATTCTCCATTAAATCTCCTCCCAAAAAAAATCCTCTGCAGAAATCCCTTGCGGAAATTTCTACAGAGGTCATGGCCGACTTTCAACCGGTTACTTCTGAGGGATCTGCGGGCAATGCATAGCCTCCGCAGTACTTTTTCACGGCTACGATCAGCTGCATGCCAATCCCCGCTGGGATGTAGCAACCTTGCTCCGCCGATGCGGTTAGCCAATCGCTGCCAGCATCGTACATGCAATGATCGCTCATGCTGAACAAATGGCCGTCTTTGTTGATTTCAGGACACCACCTGCGAGGGTTCCATGCCTGTCCAGGTTTAATCCTCTTGTTCAAAAGATTCACCTCGGGAAAGGCCTTGCAGATTTCTGCATTTGTCATGGGTTTGTGGCCCTGACAAACCAAAATGGTGTTGATCGCCTCCACCAACTCGCTGGTGCGGTGCCAGCCCCATTTACTGGCTTCTTTGTAGCCATCGACCTGAAACCGGTAGATTGCCGGCATCAGGATCTCGGGCTTGACTGGACTCATTTCTGCCATTTTTTCCTCCTTGCCGCCTATGTGGCAGCTGATTAGGGTTTTGACGCAGCCAAACCGTTGGCTGCATCTTCAAAAACATTTTTGTGTCCTTAAAGATACAGCCAAAATTAAAAGAGCTAATCTATCCAAACCTTACCACCAAAATTACCATCTGTCAACCAAAAACCGTTCCGATTTTATCGCGAACGGTTTTTGCAAAATAGTTATTGGCGAAGAAATAAATTTTAAACGAGGGGAATGATTTGGAGCGTACCTCGCAAGGCAATTTTGCACGGTTCCGCGAAGCGGAAAAATTGCCGCGAATTGAGTGAGTTCCGCGCTGGCGGAACGAACGCTAGCGGAAAATCATTTCCCGAGTGATAACTAAACTAAGAAGGCCACAATCAACAAAGCCACAATGTTCAACACTTTAATCATAGGGTTTATAGCGGGCCCTGCTGTGTCTTTATAGGGGTCACCAACTGTATCTCCGGTTACTGCGGCTTGGTGGGCAAATGAGCCCTTGCCTCCATATGCTCCGCCCTCAATGTATTTTTTGGCGTTGTCCCAGGCAGCTCCTCCGGTTGTCATTGAAATTCCCACAAACAATCCTGTAACAATTGAACCAATCAGCAATCCACCCAAAGCTTGAGGCCCTAAAATAAATCCAACTAAAATTGGGGCTGCAATTGGCAACAAGGCCGGCAACATCATTTCTTTAATGGCTGCTTTTGTGACAATGTCCACTGCTTTTCCATATTCTGGTTTGGCAGTGCCCTCCATTAAGCCTTTTATATTTTTAAATTGGCGTCTTACTTCCTCAACAACTTTTCCGGCGGTCTTACCCACTGCCCCCATCAAGAATGAAGCAAACAAGTATGGAAGCAATCCTCCAATTAGCAAACCGGCAATAACTTTTGGATCATCTAACAAAAAGTTTGTAAGTCCGTTTACGCTCACTTCCTGTGAATATGCCGAGAACAAAACCAAAGCTGCCAATCCCGCGCTGGCAATGGCATAACCCTTTGTAACTGCTTTTGTGGTGTTCCCAACTGCGTCTAAAGCGTCTGTAATTTCTCGAACGTCCTCTGGCATGCCCGACATTTCGGCAATTCCTCCGGCGTTGTCTGTAATTGGACCATAGGCGTCAACCCCCACAACAATTCCCGAAATTGAAAGCATTGCCATAACAGCCAGGGCCACTCCATAAATTCCAGCTAACCAAAAGCTTAAAATTGTTCCAAAAGCAATTAACAAGACCGGGTAAGCTGTTGATTGCATCCCAAGGCCAATACCTCTAATTATATTTGTGGCGTGGCCTGTTTCACTGGCCTTAGCAATACTTTTTACCGGGCCGTAACTCTTTGATGTGTAATATTCTGTGATAACAAACATTCCCACTGCAATTACCAAACCAACCAATGTTGAAAGATACAAGTTGATTGTTGAAATTGCCTGCCCTGCCATTAATTTTGCAATTACAGGATAAAATGCAATTGCCGACAAAATTACTGTTGCGGCAACTCCTTTATACATTGCCCCCATTATATTCTGTTTTTTACCAAGTTTTACAAAGAAGCTTCCGATGATTGAAGCCAAAATTGAAATACTGCCCAAAATTAATGGCAATAAAACAAACACGTCTGCTCGCGGGAATAGCAATGCTCCCAAAATCATTGTGGCTACTGTTGTTACTGCATAAGTTTCAAAAATGTCAGCTGCCATGCCGGCGCAGTCCCCCACGTTGTCGCCAACTTGGTCGGCAATAACTGCAGGATTTCTTGGGTCGTCTTCGGGAATTCCTTTTTCAACTTTTCCAACCAAGTCAGCCCCAACGTCGGCCGCCTTTGTGTAAATTCCTCCGCCAACTCTGGCAAAAACCGAAATTAAGCTAGCTCCGAAACCAAGCCCAATTAATCCTGCAATATCTTTTGTTAAAAAATAATATCCTGAAACCGCCAAAAGTCCCAAACTCACCACCATTAAACCCGTTATCAATCCGCCTTTAAAAGAAATGTCCAAAGCTCTGCCCAAACCTTTTCTTGCCGCTTCAGCCACCCTGGTGTTTGCCTGTGTTGAAACAATCATTCCAATAAAGCCCGACACTCCGCTCAAAACTGCTCCAATTAAAAATCCGATGGCAACTTTCCAGCCCAGCCCCGGGAAAACTAATAGTAATATAAAAATAATTATTCCAACTACGGCTATTGTTTTATACTGCCTTTTTAAATACGACATTGCGCCTTCTTGAACTGCGGCGGTTATTGCAATTGCCTTGTCTCCGGCAACTGGCGCCTTTTTAATTTGCATAACCAAGTACCACACAAACGCGATTGCAAAAATAGAAACGATTATTGGATAATATATAAGACTCATACTACTATTTTTAGGATTCCTGTCACTAACCCCGATTAATTATTTATTTTAATTTTATTTTGCTTTTTCTTGTTTTATTCTATTGATAACGTCTTTGATTTCTGCTATATTATCCTGCATCTGGTCGGGTGGCAGATTTAGTTCTATTGTAATCACTCGTAGGTTTGGCATTTTGTTTGCAAAAGCTTTGAATAGGACCTGCAATCTTTTAGAAAATTTACCATCAGGTGTGGTTAGTGATCTATGCGTATCAACTAGAAAATCTAAATCCTCATCTTCTTTGGTCAAATCTTTGCCCCTTGCCCTCAAGTCGTCAGTCCTTTTGACTGCGGCCGGCCTTGAAGCATGAATTTCTCTAACTTTATCTAAGGGCAGCTTCGATAAATATTCCGAATATTTCATCCCTAAGTTTCTTGCAGAGACAAGGGCATGCTCTAAATCCAGCAAAAGTCCTGTGCCGGTTTCTTCTAAAACTCTTGATATAAATTGCGGATCAGACATCAATATTGCGGTTCCTCCATGTTTTTCGTTTGGAATAAAATCAAGATTTTCCAATAAAATTTCCCGTCCTCCAAAAAGTTGCTTTGCGCTGTTGATATTTGAACAAACTGCTCTAAACAATTTTTCTTCATCCTCTGCTGAAATTTCCGGTTTTCGATATTTTTTCATCTCAGCCAGACTAATCTTCGAGGGGTCTGCCATCCACCCAAAGTGCAAACTTACCCATTCTGGATCAATTTGATTAATTTTTTCCGGTAATCCCAGATTCTGCACATTTTGCGCAAAATCCTCCCCCGCAATATCCAAAGATACTTTATTCCCGGCTCTCTCATAATAGGGGAAAATATGCACTAAACGTTCTTTTGGCTGAACTCCTTCTTTGTCTAAAAATTTTAGCTCCACCAAATCAGCGCGCCCTATAGTTTCTTCATCTAAAACATTGTCTCCCCTCAATTCAGACACAGCCACTCTAATATCCTGAATCTTTTCTGTCTCTGGCGTTGCCGAATCACCCTTGTCTCGGGTTGGATCTTTTATTTCTCCCATAATTTAAAAGTTATTTTTCTCCGGCTGGTTCCTCTACTTTTTCTTCTTTTACTTTTTTAGCTTTTTTTGGTTTCTTTTCTTTTTTCTCTTCGGACTTTTCGTCTTTTACTTCTTCTGCCGGGACAGCCTCACCACCTTCAACAGGGGCTTCGGCTGGGGCTTCGGCCATTTTAATATCTATTTTCCAGCCGGTTAAATTTGCGGCCAAACGAACGTTTCTTCCGTCTTTTCCAATTGCCAAGCTAAGCTGGTCTTCAGGCACAAAAACAATTGCTGTATTTTTATCTTCCACTTTCACTCCCGTAACCTTTGCTGGCGACAAACTGTTGGCAATAAACTTTTCCGGTTTCTCATCCCACGGAATTACATCAATTTTTTCTCCACCCAATTCGTTAATTACCGCCATAATCCTGGTTCCACGCTGGCCCACACAAGCTCCAATTGGGTCAACTCCCTCTTCTTTTGACTCTACTGCAATTTTTGTGCGGAAACCCGGCTCTCGGGCAATTGCTTTTATCACAACTGTCCCGGAAGCCACTTCCGGCACTTCAAGCTCAAACAATTTCGAAATTAATTTTGGATAAGCCCTTGAAAGCAAAACAACACTTCCCTTTGGAGTGTCTTCCACTTTCATTATATACAGCTTTAATCTTTGGCTTGGCCTGTAAAACTCTCCTGGGATTTGTTCCTCTCTGTTTAAAATTCCCAAAGTTTTTCCAATGTCCACAAAAATAGTGTGGCCTTCAACCCTCTGCACAATTCCCGCAACAATTTCTCCTTCTTTGCTTCTGTATTCGGAAGAAATGGTTTCTTTTTCTGCCTCTCTAATTTTCTGCAAAATAACCTGTTTAGCAGTCTGGGCGGCGATCCTACCATAATCTTGTTTAGAAACTAAAGGAATTTCAATTTCTTCCCCGGCCTTTATTTTTGGGTACTCTTTTTTAGCATCGGCCAGCATTGTGTGCTTTTCTGGATTGAAAACATATTTTTTTGGCGTTTCCTCGCCTGCCCTTGCTTCATCTTGGGGTATAACCTTATTTTTATCCATTTCCTCAATTTCTTCATCGGTATAAAGCATTGATTGGTCAACAACCAATTTTACCTGCCAAAACTTAACTTCGCCCGACACCGGGTTGAATTTAGCTTTAATTTTCTGCCCCTTCTCGCCGTAATCTTTTTTGTAAGCAGTGGCAATTGCCGCCTCAATTGTTTCAATAACCTTCTCCGGGCTTATGCCTCTTTCTTCTGCAATTTGAGCTAACGCTCCCTTAAATGATTTTATATCCATACGCGTAAATTTTTAATTTTAAATTTTAGATTTTTAAAAATAAAAGTCCGTGGTCAGACGGACAAATAATCTTTCTTATCTTGAGTCCAGTTTAGCAAATTGCTCGCCCCGTGTCAAGAAGCGAGGCAGTGCGTTTTCAAAGCGAGGCAATAAACTTTTTGAAGGTCCAGGTCGACTTGTCCTGAGCGAAGTCGAAGGACAAAGCGAGTTCCTGCTTGCCGAAAAAAGTTTGTTGCCGAGCGTGGGCGAATTAGGGTTGACATGACTTTCTGTGACTGATAAAATTAGTGAATAAGCGCTTAAGCGCTACCGCTTAAGCGCTCCCCCAACCGCTTAAGCGCTACCGCTTAAGCGGTCCACAAAAATATGACAAATAATGACTTTTTAACAATACAAGAATTTATCCAAAAATATGAGGTTGCTGACATCAGAATTAGGCGGCGCATTAGGAAATATCGGCTGACCGACCCCCAAAAACTAGAGGGAAATTTAAGCGAGAGGTATGACAAGGGGGTAGGACATGTTATTCTTTTAAAAGAAGACTTTTGGGCCGAAGAGTTAGGAGCCACAGCCCAAGAAACCGCTTATGCGGTACCGCTTAAGCGGTCGGAGGAAATTGAGCCAAACCGCTTAAGCGGTACCGCCTATGCGCCTGGCCAAGTGGCTGTTGATCAAGAGTTTTTGGAGATACTAAAACAAGACAGAGCTGAAAAAAAAGATTGGATTAAAAAATATGACTCCCTGTTTGTTGACTATAAGGCCAAAGATAAAGAGCTGGTTGAAAGAGAAAAGTTCTTGCAGGGCTTAATTGAAAAAATAATAACCGACGCAAAAAACACAAAACATTTGTTGGCATCCCAAATTAATCATCTTCAAAGGCAACTCCATGCCCCAAAGAAAAACCCTCCCTTTGGCGAGGCGAGAGAGGGGATTGAATTTGAAAACGGAAACTTCACAGAGTCCGAAACAGATCAAACAAAAACCGCATCATCCGCGGAGTAAAATTTACTACTGAGCAGAGCTAAGAGACTATGTTTTCGTGATGGGTGAGGCGACTTACAGAAAAGTCGTTTTTTAGTACAATGCAGACCGCATCAATCCGGCACGGCCCGTCCCACCTTTTAAACCCTGTATAACTTTTAGCATTTTGCAAAACCTTCCAAAGCTTGGCTTTATTTATGGTGTCTTCCGGACTGCCCCATTGCTCGCCAACTTTTGTCCTCACTTCCACAAACACCAAAGTGCCCTGTTTAAAAAGTCCTGCCGATTTCTCTGCAACCAAATCAATCTCGGCATACTTTGTTTTATAATTCTGCTCTAAAATTTTGTACCCCTCACCCTCCAAATATTCCCTCGCCAACTTTTCGCCAACCTGTCCGACATAATTGTGCTCCGCCATATTAAGTTAGGTTAATTATTTTCAGGTTAACATAACGTTAACCTAATTTAAAATCAATTTTTTTATATAACTTCCATTTGCGATATCCGTGCTCTGTCTTACCATTTTCCACAAAAATAGATATATTATCAAACCTACTTTTAAAATGGCGTTCTTTACCCCTAATTAAGTCCAAAACTTCTTTATCTAAGCCCGTGCATTCCTCGGCAACAGTTGAGTGGAAATGTAAATCTTTACCATCATATTTTTGCCATTGCATCCAATCAAAAACATGGAGCGTGTCTATAAGCTCATCGAACACTATTTTAGCTGCCTCTGACAACTGAACCTTTACAAAAACCGTGAGCTCGCCAAACTTATCAAATCCACCGATCGAAATAGGCTTTGGACTATGTTTTTTCGCAAACTTTTCCAGGACAACTTCAACCTTAGACATATCATCAGTTTCAAACTCATATTTTAACGTGAAATGAGTTGGTATTTGCTGCTCTTTCGTCTCTATGAGTTTAGGAAAGTGCTCAGCTATCAAACACACAATATCCCAGTGATAATTTTTATAGGGTTCGGAAAACACATTGGCAAGACAATAATGCATATTATATAAAGTAATTATTTGTTTATATCAGGTTAACATTATGTTAACCTGGGTATTAGGCCTTAATTATGTTTTACTTCTGCCAGTAATTTTTTTAGGTTTATATCTTTTTTAAATATGATAAAATTGCGGCCGATCTTCTGGCCCCGAATTGAGCCCTGCCTCACCCTTTTGAAAACCGAAATCCGGCTTATTCTCAGCAATTTAGCCAATTCGCTTATTGTATAAAAATTTTTCTTTATTTCCTCCATTGTTCAAGCCCTTTTATTTCAGGTTAACATAATGTTAACCTGAGGTTATTATACTATATTTTATTTATTACAACAAAAAGACGCTGATAACAGGTCTTTGTTTTTATGTTATTCGGCGCTTAAGCGGTGGCGACTAAGCGGTTTCAAAGTTTCTTGGTGAATATTGCAAAGCCTCGGCCATATGAGAAACTGTAATTTCGTCGGCTCCCTCCAAGTCGGCGATGGTGCGAGAAACCTTTATCATTTTCATATAAGATCTAGCGGAAAGCTGGAATTTCATGCTGGCTTGACTCAAAATTCCCTCAACTTCTTTTGAAAGTTTACAATATTTTTTAATATGACTGTTCTTCATTTGGCTGTTTGAACAAATTGCTTCATCAGCAAAACGCGCTTCCTGTTTCTGGCGGGCCAAAATCACGCGCTGACGGATTTTATCTGACGGCTCTAAAAATTCTGAATTCTTTTGGTTGTCTTCAAATTCCGTTGCGTCAACTGGCATAACAGAAATATGCAAATCAATTCTGTCTAAAATTGGGCCAGAAATTCTTTTTTGATATTTTTGAATTTGGTTTTGGCTGCAGTTGCAACTTCTTTTTGGGTGCAAAGCATAACCGCAAGGGCAGGGGTTGGCACTGGCCACCAGCATAAAATCAGCGGGGTAGGTGATACGCTGTTTGGACCTTGAAATTGTTAAGTACCCATCTTCTAAAGGTTGACGCAACGCTTCCATAATTGACCTTGGAAATTCATTAAACTCGTCTAAGAATAAAACTCCCCGGTGAGCCAAACTTATCTCGCCCGGCTGAGGTTTCGATCCTCCGCCAACAAGGCCAGCCAAAGAAGCTGTGTGATGGGGCGCGCGGAACTGGCGGGTTGTAATTAAACTTCCGCCCGGAGGAATCCCACCCGAGGCAGAATAAATTTTTGTCACCTCCAAACTTTCTGCTTCGTTTAAGGGCGGCAAAATTCCCGGCAACGCTCGCGCCAGCATTGTTTTTCCAGAGCCTGGGGAACCCACCATAATGATATTGTGTCCTCCGGCTGCGGCAATTTCCATGGCCCTTTTGGCCTGTTCTTGCCCCAAAACCTCTTTCATATCAAACTCAACACCGGTTGTGCTTTCTTCTTTTACTTGCTTATAAGTAATTGGAAAGATTTCTTCTTGTTTTAGAAAGTGTCGGCAGAGCTGTCCGATGTCTTGGACCGGAAAAACTTTCAGCCCTTTTATGGCCGCCGCCTCGTTTGCCGAATCCTTGGGCACATACAAGTTTGTAAACCCGGCTTCTTTCGCAAAAAGCGCCATTAAAAAAGCACCCCTTGTGTGTCTTAAACTGCCGTCAAAAGAAAGTTCTCCCAAAAACAAAGACTTTTGCGGAATGGGAAATTCCAGTACACTGCTCAAAATTCCTAAAGCAATTGGCAAGTCGTACATTGAACCTTCTTTGGGCACGTCGGCTGGGGCCATGTTTACTGTTATTTTCTTTTGCGGAAAATCAACGTCACTGCTTTGTATGGCAGTTCGCACTCTTTCTTTGCTTTCATCCACCGCTTTCCCGGCAAGGCCTACAATTTCAAACCCGGGCAAACCCTTGTTGGCCAAATTTATTTCAATGTCAACCTTTATAGTTTCCAAACCCAAATTTACCACCGATGGAACTTTTATAAGCATATTATTAAAAGTTTAAAATTATTTTTTCCTTTTTATTTTTCCGTAAATTAAACCAACTATTAAGCTGATTAAAATAACCGAGGCTGGCAGAGTCCAAATCCTTTCAAAAGAACAACCAAACCATAAAGTGCTTCTACAACTCATGAATGGAGTTGCAATATAATACATAAAATCCATGCCCCGTATTGCTTTTTCAAAGGGCGCAATTATAGGATTATATTTGTTATAGCAGGTGTCCCCAATTAACCCACATTTTTCTCCAATAATCCAACTGACAAATGCGACAATAGCCCAATATACAAAAATAATTATAAAAGTAATTATTGTGCCTTTTAACCAGGTTTTCATTTATTTTAGCGTCTCCCAAAAACGCCTGTCAATTTTAAATTTCATTTTACCGCCCTTAGTACCGCTTAAGCGGTACTGCATAGGCGGTTATTTAATAATAAACTATTTAATTTATTATGCCTCAGGTTAATGAGTATTAACTTGAACCAGAACTTAATCTAATGTTTTATTATTGCTATTAATTTCTTCAGATTCAAATCTTTCTTAAAAATAATAAAGTTATATCCCATTTTTTGTCCTTTAATAGAACCCTGCTTAACTCTTTTGAAAACAGAAACCCTGCTGATTTTCAGCAACTTTGCCAATTCTGTTATTGTATAAAAATCCTTTTCTTTTATTCCCATTTAGTTTATTTTATCTCAGGTTAATGAGTATTAACTTGATTATAACACACAGAAATTTAAATTTAAATTACAATTATAAATATAAATTTAAAATTAGTTTAAATGATATTTTCCGTTGTCGGAATTTATAAAACCTTTGAGTTGCATCAGCGATAGGGAAGTGCCCAGTTTGGCAACAGGCACCGAAAACAACCGCGCCAGTTCGTCGGCTTTCAACGGTTCGCGCCGTAGTTGTTCAATTATTTTATTTTCTAAGGTATCACACTTACCCGCCGAAGCCTCGGCGAAGGCGGGCTGAACATTCTTTTTCGCCGACGGAAGTATTTTGAAAAAATCTAAAATATCTTTAGCTTCGGTAACAGGATACGCTCCTTCTTTTATTAATTTAATTGTTCCCTTAGAAACCTCGCTGGTAATTTGGCCGGGTAGAGCAAAAATTTTCCTGCCATATTTTTTAGCGTAGCTTGCAGTAATTAAAGAGCCAGACTCTAAGGCGGCCTCTGTAACTAAAACCGCTTTTGAAAGTCCGGCTACAATTCTGTCTCTTTGTATATAAGTAAAAGTTTGCGGCTGAGCTGCCCCTTCGTACTCAGAAATAATTAATCCACCTGTATCTAAAATTTTTTGATAAAGTTCTTTTTGGTGGGCAGGATGTATCAAGTCAATTCCGCAGGGCATTACGGCAATGGTTTTGCCTCCACATTTTACAGCAGCCGAGTGCGCCGCTTCGTCGCCGCCGTACATGAACCCGGAAACAATTGTAACTCCAGCTGCAGCAATTTCTGTAACCAGTTGTTCGGTTGCTCTTTTACCATAGGTAGTTAAATGCCGCGAACCTACAACTGCCAGACAATTCTCAAAAATTTCATCGGACCAATTCCCCTTGTAATACAACCTTTTAGACCCCAAACTTCCAACGAGATTTTTTAGCGCTTCTTTTAATGCTTTAGGATATTTTTTGCTATCAATTTCAACAGTTTCTGCCATTTATATTTACATACTTACTACGTTCTTTTAGACACCTTATCCACATGTTTATCAGTTAAGCGCCCGGTTTAGTTAACGGAGGATACAGTTGTTTATCTATTGTCCTTGGAAAACAGACTCGGCCTGATGCGTGGTCCCAATTTTGACTAATTCCTGAGCCTACGGGATAAAGCATCTTTGTTGCATTGCTCTGGCTTGCCCTGTTAAATGTTGCGCAAAGTTCGAAAGATAGGTTTACTTTGTTGTCTATAAAATACTCATACGAAGTGCTGCTTTGCGGATCAACGGGGGCTTTAAAACCGGAAATAGAATCATTCAAAGCAGAAAGTGAAGCGGGCAAAACTTGCTTTCTCTGCCAATAATTTACAATCTGATACTGGATGCTTTGCAAGTCGGAAACTTTTTGCTGGTCAAATTGCAATAACCTTGCGGTTGCCGGCGAACCGACTATAAAGAATGAGGCAATGATAACTATCAAAACTAAAACACCGGTTACCCATGCAAAATATTTTGCAGACTTTGTAGGTGTTTCGCGCCTTACATCATCTAAATAGTATCCAAAAACAAAGCCAGCAACCACTAACACCGACAATGCCTTGAGAATAAATCTTGCGGTTATTTCTCCGCCCAAAAGCATATTTATTGTTCCGATTAAGTCTCCGATTATTACCAAAGATGCAATGAAAAGTGTCAGATAAATCAACCATTTTCTTATTTTAGATTCTCTGACAACAGCTTCTCTCCTGTAAATTTTGTTCAAATACCATGAAACCAGAATGAAAACAGGGAAAACGATAATCAATGAAGAAACTGCAAACCTGATTGGGCCTGCAAAACCCATGTAACTGTAATAATTATTTAGAACATCGGGAAAATAATAATTTATTTGCTGCCACAAGAGCGTAACAAAACTGACCGCCGACCAATAAAGCGTGACTACTGCCAAGAGATGCAGAAACAAATCTCTTGGAATATTTCTTCTTATTGTTTCTTCCATTTTTTTTGGCGTTTGCCACAACGCCTGTTAATTATAAATTTTATTGTTTAAATATGCTTTTATTATTTTAGCGCTCGGCGGAAAAACCTTTTCCGGGAGGATATCTAAATTATACCACTTCCATTCGGTTATTTCCTCTGGCTCCATTATTTTTGGCTCGCCTTCGAAGTTTTCGCATAGAAATCCTATAGTAACGTAGTGATTGTCCGGTACAATTTCATCTGCAACGCTAATAATTTTTAATTTTTCTTTATTAACCTTAATACCGGTCTCTTCAAGCGCCTCTCTATATATACCGCCTATCAAAGTCTCTCTAAAATCGAGCTTGCCTCCAGGCATTGTCCACGTGCCTTCGCCATGCAAGTCGCTGTCTGCTTTGTTTGGATCATCGTGCCTTCTGCCAAGCAAAACCTTGCCTTCCTTAAAAATCATCACGCCCACACCAACTTTTGGCCTTTGTTTTTCTTCCATATTATTTTTCAAACTTTAAATAATATTTTTTTGGTTTTAATTCTTCTTTTACTTTTTCGCCCCAATCTTCGTCAACATCAGAAACTTTTTTAATTTCACCATTTTCCCTAAATAGGGGATCAACTGCCCTGGATTTACAGAAAACTTTTACGTCATAATTTTCTAGAGAATTTTTACAGCCATTCCTATTATTCATTCTATCAAAAAACAATCCGAGTTTCTTGTCTCTGTCCAAATGTTTGTTTATTTTTTCTAAAACTTCCTTATCCGTTGTGTACAAATCATCATCATTTATATATTTGTTATTCATCGCATGCTTCAAATAATCTCCGACGGCTTTCAGCATGAAAGCCGACATGAAGCTAGCATAATATTTACTATTCAAAAGAGAAAACAACTCTGCAAATTTCTTAGCGCTTCTAAAACTTTTAAAAACCCAGTTGCCGTTTTCAGTTGTTAAGTTATCTAAGAAGTAATCTAGTTCTTTCTTACTAATTTCCTCAAAGATTACTGCGTCTCTTAACGAATAATCAATCCTATCGGCGCACAAGCCTGGCAACATCTTTTCTTTCAAGGAAAAATTTTTATCGTTTAAAATAAATTCTAAATCTAAACTATACTTCTTAAAAATATCTGGCAGCATAGAATCCCTCACATAGCTTTCAAAAGTGTTATCTTGATAATCATGCTTTTTTTCGGCCTCTGTCCCAAGCGCGTAATCTATACAATGAGAAAATGTTGTATGGGAAATATCGTGTATCAAACCGGCGATCTGTTCTTCCAACGACGCATCATATTTGCGGAGCAACAAAAAAACACCCAAAGAATGGGCAAACCGTGTATTATCGTATTCTCCAATATCAATATCTGGCTTTACCCAAAGAGGCCGATAACCCGCCTGATCTACTCCCTTTAATCTCTGAAAAACCGGGCTGTTTATTATTTCTAAAATGATTGGCTCTTCTATTTTGAATTTTCCAAAAATCCGGTCTACGTAATCCATAAAAACTTCTACTTCTTTGCGCTAATTTTAAATTTCATTGCCAAATAGGTTCCTGTGGCAACTCCCAAACAATAAACAATTATTGCCATAATTCCGTTGGACGGGTCTAACTGGGTCACAATATTATAAAGCGCCAGCATACTAACAACCACTGTCAAAAAAGAGGTGGCCACAGACATAAATATCTTGTCTTTGGCAACGTATCTTAGATTAACTGTAAAAAGAAAATCTTGTAAAACCCCTGCAAAAAAATAAACTACAAAAAGTAAAACCATAATTTTTTGTTAGTGGACTCACCGGGAATCGAACCCGGGCCTCGTCAATGCGAATGACGCGTAATACCACTTTACTATGAGCCCTAAATTATTTCTTAATCATAAAAAATATTTTCATAACACGGGTAACTACAAAAATTCCAAGAACTTCTAATGTTATATAAGCAATATCTGACAGTGTACTGACAGCATAACCCTCTTTAGAAAAGCTGAAATAATCGTTGCTAAAAAAATTAGCTACATACAATACAGTTGTTAAAATTATCCATGCATAAACGAAATATTCTCCCTGGTGAGTTTTCTTTTTTTCTCCAAGCCATCTTATAAACTCTTTGTGCAGAGAATAAATCAACACCACCGCCAAATAAAAAAATCCGATTTTGGGCGGGAGAAAGCTGCCTCTGGCAAAAAAATTAACCCCCATTAAAAGCATAGTTGCCAAAGTAACGATCGAGCACACCACGAAAAGGTTTTGGTTAATGGCTGTTTCAACTCTCCTGATTTCTCTTACTTTTTTGTCGTTTGTATCCATTTTATATGATTTATGAATAATAATTTGCCCTTCGGCGAACTCAGGGCACTTCGCCTCGCCCGCTATTTGCAATGGCCTGCACTGAGCGAGCAAGGCGAGTCGAAGTGTCGGGGCGCCGAGATTTGCACTCGGGCCACAGACTCCCGAAGTCTGCATACTACTGCTATACTACGCCCCGATAAAATTTACTTTTCTTGCTTGGGTAAATCTATTTCAAGATAATCCATTGTTTCTCCACTGTCTCTCCAGTTATCTATGGTTCGTAAACATCGTGCCCCAAATTTTTTCTGCAAGATAGAACTAAATCTGTTAGTAGTTCTTGCATATGTTATTATTTTTCTATATTTGTGTTCGTCTTTCATAACCTCGTGCTCAAATCCCCTGAATAGCGCGTTGAAATTTTTTAAATTGCGGCTTCCGGGAAGTATATCAATGGAATGTACATACAGAACACCCTCCTCGGCTTTAAATTCTGGGTCTGTTTTCTGGAGCTCTTCTGACTCTTGATACGGCACCAAAGAAGTTACATAGCCCACCATTCTTCCTTCAGAATCCATCAACTTTAAATGAATGCCAGTTGGATCGGTTAAAATCGGTCTTATTTCCTCCTCGGTTTCTACCATGTCGCCTTCAAAACACGCTCTTTCTATGCTTAAAATTTCTTGAAGTGTTTCTTCGCTAAAGTCAGCCATGCGTTCAACTCTAGTCCCTGGTTCTTGCGGTTCTGTTGTGTCCCCTTGAGCATTTTGATAAATATTTGGCTCTTTTTCTCCCATGTTTTTATTTAACCCAATATTTTTGTTTTACGGCCTCGTCTTCTTTGGTTTGCATTTCAGTTTTTTCTTCTTTTGATTTTTCGGCCAGCTCTTTTAGATATTTTTCAGGAAGTTTTGCAATTTTCTTTGCTTCAGTTTCCAAATATTTTTTGTTATTCTTTTTTGGGTCATCCAAAACAAGCCCTAGTAATGCATCTAAAATTTGCCCAATTTTTGGCCCAGGTTCTATTTTCAGAACCGACATTAAATCATTTCCATTGATTTTTAACATCTTAACAGAAATCGGGTCTTTAGAAACCCTGTCAACTAAATATTTAAAATGCCTCAGCTTATACGGCTCGGCTTTTGGCACGCCAGACCCAATTCTGTCTGCCATTCTTACCTGCAAAAGTTCCTCTATATTTTCTATGCCAACATTTTTTATAAGACGCCTCACGGACGATTCTTTTACCTCGTCGACATTATAATAAAACTGGTGGTATCTTACAAGCTTGGTTATTTTCTCAACTTCTTTCCTAGAAAATTTCAAATTATTTAAAATCTGAAAAGTAATTCTTGCTCCGGCAATTTCATGATTATAAAATGTCGCGTTTTCTCCCTGGCCGGCCTTCACCCTGGGTTTTGCAATGTCGTGGAGCAGGGAAGCCATTCTAACCTCCAGATTGAACTTTTTCTTGGCAGCATATTCCAAAGATTTTACGGCGTGCTGATAGCAGTCATAAATATGATGCTTATTTTGAGCTACGCCATAATTTTCCAGCAATTCCGGAATAATATATTTCAGCAATCCCAGCTCTCTTAATAATTCTACCCCGCCAGCAGGTCCTGAGCCTGTCGAAGGGTCTGCCATAATAATTTTTACGAATTCATCTCTTATTCTTTCTTTTGAAATTGCCTCTAACCAAATACTATTTTTTCTAATTGCTTCTTTGGTTTTTTCTTCAATCTTAAACCCCAGGGTTATCGCAAAGCGCGTGGCCCTCAACATTCTTAGGGCATCTTCGTTGAACCTTTCTTCCGGATTGCCAACTGTCCTAATTATTTTTTCCTTTAGGTCTTTCTGCCCTTCAAACAAATCAACAACTTTTTTCTTTTCGTCCATCGACATTGCGTTTATGGTAAAATCGCGACGCGATAAGTCGTCCTCAAGCTTTTTTGCATATTTTACTCCGTCTGGATGCCTTTTGTCAGAATATTTTGCTTCAAGCCTGTAAGTTGTAATTTCAATTTCCGCTAATTTAGGATCTTTGCTCTTGGTTCTGGCGGTAACTGTTAAAAAATTATTTTCATAAAAACTGTCGGGAAAAACTTTCTGAATTTCTTCCGGCTTAGCATTTGTTGTAACATCCCAATCCTTCGGTTCCTGCTCCAGCAAAAAATCGCGCACGCATCCGCCCACAATATATGCCTCAAACCCTGCTTTTTGCAAGTCTTTGATAATGGATTTTACCTCTTTTGGGATTAACATAGGTATTTAAACATCTTACTTTAAAAATTGATTTTTTTCAATAAATTTGATATAATTTACTCAAATATTATTACTGCCCCCGTGGTGAAACTGGATATCATATTTGGCTTCGAACCAAAAGTCTGCAGGTCCGAGTCCTGCCGGGGGCACCAAAAATAAATAAAAAAATAAACATGCCTGTAGAAATAAACAAAAAACCAGTTGAAGCTTACGGAATAAAGTTTTTCGTTGAAAAAGACGGCAAAGAAGTCGCCAGAGCTTTCCTATACGTGATGAGAAATGATATAAAAAATGACATTTTCGGATATTTGGAAGATTTATTTGTCGCAGAAGAACTGCGGGGCCAAGGAATTGGCACGCAGCTGATAAATACTGTCATAAACGAAGCCAAACAGATCGGATGCTATAAACTTGAGTTGAATACACAGCTCGAGAACAAAGGCGCGCAGGAGCTGTATAAAAGAATAGGGTTTGAAAACCTTGGTCTCGAATTTAAAATGTATTTTAAAAAACATTAATATGGCTAAGAAAAAAATTGTAGTCATTGGCGGAGGTTCGGGCAGTTTTATGGTTTTATCGGGATTAAAAAAATATCCTGTAGAATTGTCAGCTGTTGTCGCTATGTCAGACGACGGCGGTTCTACGGGGATTTTAAGAGATGAAATGGGAGTTTTGCCTCCTGGAGACGTAAGGCAATGTCTGGTGGCTCTTTCTCACTCAAGCCAAACCCTGCGCGACCTTTTCAATTACAGATATAGCGAACCCGGCCTAAGCGGCCATAGTTTTGGAAACTTGTTTTTAGCCACCCTGGAAAAAATTACCGGCAGCTTTGAATCAGCTGTTGTGGAAGCAAGCAGAATTTTAAGGATAAAAGGCTGGGTTCTCCCTGTTACCTTGAAAAATACCAGGCTGGTGGCGGTCTTCAAAAATGGGACGAAAATATTCGGTCAAAAGAATATATCATACTGCGAGCATAACTTTTCCAACCTAAAAAAATTATATTTAGAGCCCAAGGCCAAACTGAACCCAAAAGTTTTAAAAACAATAAAGTCTCTTGGAAAAAACGACAAAATAGTAATAAGCCCGGGAAATTTTCATTCAACTTTGATACCTAATTTTTTGGTTAGTGGCTTGGCAAAAAGCATCAAAGAATCTAAGGCAAAAGTGATATGCGTGGTAAATCTTATGGCAAGAATAAAACAAACTGATAGCTACACTTTGACTGATTACGTATCAAACCTGGAAAAATACTTGGGCAAGGGCGTCATAAAATATGCAATATTTAACACAGAAATTCCAAGCCAAAAATTATTGAAAAAATATGCGCAAACAGGGGAAAAACCAATGGCTACGGGAGATTTTAAAAAAACAGAGGGAACAAAATTTTTAGGGTACAATTTGCTGGGAAAAAATGCGCATAAAATAGACAAAAATGATGCGCTATCAAATAGAAGGTCTTTAATCAGGCATAATCCAGACAAGTTGGCAAAAATAATATACGAATTATGATTTTGCTTTTTGATTTCGACAGAACCTTGATTGACAGTGGTAGATTTGTCAAAGATTTGTGCAATATTTTTGACATAACCTCTGATGAATATGTTTCTCAGGTTAACTTCTTTTTTAAAAAAGAAGGCAAGCATTATAGCCCTGAAGCACACATAAAAATTTTAAAAAAAATCGGACACATAAAAACCTTAAAAAATGCCAGTGCATCATACCAGAAGATCGTCGGGAGAATGGACGATTATTTATTTCCGGAAACTAAAAAAACGCTAAACGAACTAAAAAAGCAAGGGCATCGCCTGATACTGATTACCCTTGGCACGCCTTCTTCCCAGAAGAAAAAAATAGATAATTCGGGCATCAAAAAATATTTTGAAAAAATCATCTACGAAACAAAAGATAAATCGCAAAATAAATTTATTAAAAACTTATCAAAACTCGGTCAGGATGTTTTAATTATAAATGACAAAGCCAGCGAAGCCTTTGCGATAAAAAAAACGATAGGGGAGAAAGCCAAGGTATATATAGTTAAAGGGCCGCACTCCAAAAATAAAGAACACAAAGAAAAAATATACAACAATATATCAAAGATTAAGAATGTTTTATGGGTTTCGTGATATAATTAGGTAAATTACAAAAACATATGAAAAAACTTTTTTTACTAGTTACTTCACTTTGTTTGTTATCAATAATCTTTATTCCAGTTCTGGCTAGCGCAGATGGGCTTGTTCCGTGTACTGGGGCAAATTGCACTATATGTAGTTTCTTTCAGATGCTGGCTAACATTTATGACTTTATTGTAAAAATGATTGCTACGCCCTTGGCCGTTATAGCGCTCTCGGTGGGAGGAATTATGATGATGGTGTCTTCCGGCAACCCAAACCTGGCTAGTAATGGCAAAAAAGTTATATATGCCGCCATAATAGGCTTATTATTGGTTTGGTGCTCTTGGCTAATAATTGATTTTGTGCTACAAACAATTGGGTATGGGAGTGGAGGAAGTTGGGCAACCCTGGGAGGAAGCTGTAAATAAATTTTGCCTCACATTTCCCTGCAGCCAATCCAAATAAAGCCCTCATAGCTCAGCTGGTAGAGCAGTTGCCTCTTAAGCAATTGGTCACAGGTTCGAATCCTGTTGAGGGCACAGGCTTTACAAAATAACAAAAACAGAGTATACTAACATATATAAATTAACTAAAGCGCCGGAAGCGCTTCTGGGGCACAAAATACAATTTAAATTAATTTAGAAGTCAAAAAAATGAAATGATTTCAAAGTTGCGACGAGGAGGTTGTATCCTCTGGATACGCCGACGAAGTTGCAACAAAGAAATCAGCCATTTTTTGACTTCCCGAAGGGCGGGCGGATTAAAGCAATCTTCTTCGTTACTTCGGAGCTCACAATGCGCAGAGGCATTAGGCTCGCTCCTAGCGCCTCGAACATTGCCTTAATCCGCTACGCTAAATTAATCCAAATTATGTTTTGTGCCCCTAACATTAGAAAAATGAGTTTAACAACTAAAGAGAAAACAAAAGTAATAAAAGAGGTAGGAACAGATGAAAAAGATACTGGTTCTGCCGATGTCCAAATTGCCTTGCTATCTAGAACAATAGACAAGCTTGTTTTGCATTTAAAAAAACACCCGCAAGACGTGCACTCAAAGAGGGGATTGATTAAAATGGTTATAAAAAGAAAAAAGTTATTGGCCTATTTGAAAAAAATATCTGAAAAAAGATATTTAGCAGTTATCAAAAAAATTGGTCTGAAAAAATAATGAGTCAACCTAAGCCAAAAGAGCAGAGAGTAGAGGTGTTAATAGATGTGCAAAATTTGTATTATTCGGCAAAAAATCTCTACCGCTCAAAAGTAAATTTTCAGGAGGTTTTAAAGCAGGCAGTCGCCGGCAGGAAGTTTATAAGAGCTTTTGGCTATGTTGTACGCACAAAAACTGGCGAAGAAACGCCATTTTTTGATGCCTTAAGCAAAATTGGCATTGAAACAAGGGTAAAAGATTTGCAGGAATTTTACGGCGGAGCTAAAAAAGCAGACTGGGATGTGGGAATTGTAATTGATGCCATACGCACAGCCCCAGGAGTTGATGTAATTGTTTTGTGCTCGGGTGATGGCGACTTTATTGCCCTGGTGGAATACTTAAAAAACATGGGCAAACGAGTTGAGGTGGTGGCTTTTGGCAGATCAACCTCAGGCAAATTGAAAGAAGCAGCCGATGAATTTATTGATTTGGACACTGACGTTGCAAAATTCTTACTAAAAAAATAATCGCGGGGAGAGATAGAAAGTGTACGGCTATATGAAAGCGCTGGGCAATCCAACTTTTTCACATATTCGTACAAATCATCTCTAACTGCAAAATAAATGGCAGTAAAAGATACGTTCGAGATAAAGGTTGGCGAAAAGCCAATTTTAATTAAAACTACAAACTGGACCGAGCAGGCATCGGGCTCTTGTTTGGTTCAGTGCGGAGAAACAGAGGTTTTGGTAACCGCTGTTCTTTCTCCGTTTTCCAGACCAGACATAGATTATTTTCCCTTAACAGTTGAATACGAGGAAAGATTTTATGCTGCAGGAAAAATATTCGGCTCAAGGTTTATGAAAAGGGAATCGCGCCCGACAGATGAAGCAGTTTTAACCGCCCGAATGATTGATAGAGCAATAAGGCCGTTGTTCCCAAAAGATTTTAAAAAAGAAGTTCAGGTTATTGTAACCTGCCTTTCGTGGGACGGGGAAAACGACCCGGATATTTTGGGCATGATTGGAGCATCATTTGCTTTGGCCACCTCGAACATTCCGTGGAATGGACCGTTGGGAGCAATAAGGGTTACCAGAAATAATGGCGAGTGGGTTTTTAATTCAAACTATGCACAAAGAAAAGAATGCGATATGGATTTAACTTTAGCCGCTTTAGAAAAAGATGGCGACATTTTAGTTAACATGATTGAAATGGGTTCTAAAGAGGTGCAGGAAAAAGATTTTGTTGATGCCTATGAAATTGCCAAAAAAGAATTAAAAAAAATTATCGAGGCACAGGTTCAAGCTGTCAAAAAAATAGGAAAAACAAAAGATGAAGTTGCGCCAGCAATAGAATTAGACGTTGAAAACGAAATAAAAGAATTTTTGGGAGATAAGCTTGAGAAGCTTGTTACCAATGCACCAGCCGGAGAAAAAAACCTGGGAGGACCCAATGGGTACCCCGAAGTTTTAAAAGAGGAATTGATAAAATATTTGGCGGAGAAACATCCGGGGGAGGGGAAAGAGAAACAAGTTTTGGCTTACTTTGAAAAAGAAATTGAAAGGGTGATTATCAAAAACATAATTGAAAAAGATCACAGGCCAGACGGCAGAAAATCAACCGATATACGGCCTTTGTCTTGCGAAGTTGGCGTTTTGCCAAGAACTCACGGCTCTGGAGTTTTCTTTCGGGGGTTAACAAGAGTGCTTTCAATTTTAACTTTGGGCGGACCAGGCGACCAGCAATTGCTGGAAGGAATGGAAATTGTAGGCAAAAAAAGATTTTTGCACCACTATAACTTCCCTCCATTTTCTTCTGGAGAAACAGCCCCAATGCGAGGACCAAAAAGGAGAGAGATTGGGCACGGAGCTTTGGTTGAAAAAGCATTGTTGCCGGTGATTCCAGAACCGGAAAAATTTCCGTACACAATAAGAATTGTTTCTGAAGTTGTGTCTTCAAACGGTTCTACTTCGCAGGCTTCTGTTTGCGCTTCTACAATTGCCTTAATGGATGCCGGAGTCCCAATTAAAGAACCTGTTGCCGGAATTTCTGTTGGTTTGGCTAAAGATGAAAAAACTGGAAAATATAAAGTTTTAACAGACATTCAAGGACCGGAAGACCATTATGGAGACATGGATTTTAAAGTTGCCGGGACCCGCAATGGAATCACGGCAATCCAAATGGATGTTAAGATAGATGGCATCAATTCAGATATTGTTAAGGAGTCTTTAGACAGAGCAAAAGATGCAAGATTGAAAATACTTGATATAATAAAGAAAGAAATAGCAGAACCAAGAAAATCTTTATCGCCATATGCACCGAAGATAACAACCTTAATGATAAACCCTTCCAAAATTGGGGAAGTAGTTGGGCCGAAGGGAAGTGTAATAAATAAAATTATTGAGGAATGCGGAGGGATAGCAATTGACATTGAAGACTCTGGACTGATTTCTGTGACAGGACAAAACCAAGAAGACGTGGACAAGGCCGTAAACTGGATTAAAGGAATTGTCAGGGAAGTTCAAACCGGAGAAATTTTCCAGGGCAAGGTTGTAAAAATTATGGACTTTGGGGCTTTTGTGGAATTATTCCCAGGAACAGACGGACTTGTTCATATATCAAAATTTGTACCCTCACACATAAAAAGCGTTTCTGAAGTTGTAAACGAGGGGGATGTGATTCCGGTCAAAGTAATGTCTGTTGACGACTTGGGCAGAATAAACTTATCTGCCATGGATGCGGGTTTTAAACCCAAACCAAAAAACAAATAACTCCTAAATAATTATGCAGAAACAAAAAGGGATTTCAACTATAATCGGTGTTATAATTATTATTGTAGTTGCTGTTATTCTTTTTGGCGGAGTTTTTGCATATCAATATTTTTTTACACAAGCACAACCAACTGTTCAAAATCAAACACAATTAGTTGGTGGAGACAGAGACAGCCATGGCTGTATTGGTTCAGCCGGATACACCTGGTGCGAAGCAAAACAAAAATGCCTGCGCCCTTGGGAAGAACCCTGCGAAGCCGACCAAACAGCCGGCTGTTTAAGTTCTGGTGGGAAAATAGTTACACAAACTTGCTATTGCGCAAATGCCCAAGATTTTTATAATACATGTTTGGTGGGCGCGTGCGGATGTGGGCCCAATCCTGCCTACGCAAAACAATTAAAAGTTTGCCAGTGCGGGCAAGGCAAGTGTTTTGACGGGCAAAAATGTGTTACTGCTATTCATTAAAAAATAAAACATGGTAACTGCGGACGAAGAGGCACAAGCAAAAGATTTTTTAAAGAGAGCTGAAATCAGGACAATGAAAAAGGACCTATTGGCCCTTCGCGAGGTTGATGCATTAAAAGAAAGGGATAAAATTGCTACTTTAAAAACGCTAGAAGAACAACTGGAGGAAAAAAGGAAGGCTGAAACTACTGTTGCAGAAAAGGCTGCTGCAGAAAAAGCCGGCAGAGAGGAGGTGCTGACAAAAAATGAGGGGCAGGAAAGAATAGCTGAAAAGGATTTAAAAAATTATGCAACCGAAGAAGAACGCCAGCAGATATTTTTGTTGGAGTCACAGCGATTGGCCCTTGAAAAACAGGTTGACGCAATTGACAAAGAGAAGGACCCTGCATTAAAATTGGAAAAGAACAAGCTCCTTTTGCAAAAACGCGACCAGCAGGCAAAGCTAGATTCTATTTTAGAGCAAGAAAAAAAATTAGAAGACGAACAAAAGTTTATTGCCGAGAAGGAACAAACAACCACCATACCCACACAGAAAAAAGCGCTGGAACAATCAAGATGGGATTTAGATAAAAGAATACAAGACATAGAGAAAAAGAGATGGGCAGTGGAAAAGGAAATAGAAGAAACAGATACTAAGGTGAGCCAGATAGATAAATCTTCAGACCAGAATGTTGTGGAAAAAAATGCTTTAAGAGACAAAATTTTGGGTGCTGACAAGTTACTAAGAGACATTTATTCTATTGTGATGCTTAGAGAGGAGGAAAAAAGAAAGGGCCAAGCACAGGAACAGATAGCCAGAAGAGAAACTTTAGAAAAAGTAAGAGCGGAAGAAAAAGAAAAAATTCAAAGGGAACAGTGGGGAGGATTGCCGGTCCCGAAGAAAAAAATAGTAAACTCATTTAAAACTGAAGAAGAACAGAGAAAAAAGTTTATACAAGACGTTAACGAAGGCGTAAATAAATAATAAATAATAAAAAATAATGGAAAAAAAACTAGTAGAGGAGCTAAAAGAGAAGCTGGAAATAGAAAAAAAATCTATTCAAAAAGAGCTGGGAACTTTTGCAAATGAAGATAAAACATTAAAACACAATTGGGACACAAGGTACCCAAACAGGGAAGACGGTGACAAAGATGAAGAAGCCGATGAGGTCCAAGAATATGACAATGCGTTATCTTTAGAACACAGTTTGGAACTGAAACTAAAAGACGTAAATAATGCTTTAGAAAAAATTGAAAAGGGCGGATACGGAATTTGTGAAAACTGCGGAAAAGAAATAGACAAAGAAAGATTGCTGGCGTGCCCCGAAGCAAAAATTTGTCTAAGGTGTGGGGAAAAAAGTTAGACTAATCTTACAAATAAAAAACCGAGATTGTTTCTCGGGTTTTTATTTTATAGTAAAAAATTATTTATAGCTTATGACCGAACCAACATGATATGGATATGCCGACAGCCAGTTTGTGGCTCCTGAAACCTGGAAGTGCACATGGCATCCTGTCGATTTTCCGGCTCCGGCCATGCCGGGCTCGCCGCCCATTAAAGCAATGTTCTGGCCGGTATAAACCTTGTCTCCTGTCTTCACAAATAAGGTCATCAAATGGCCGTAGTATGTAACAGTCCCGTTGTTGTGCAAAATTGTTATATGGTTTCCCATGCCCTGATTATAACCGCCATTTCCAACAGCTCTTTGAACAATGCCGGCGGCAGCAGCATATATGGGCGTTCCACATTTGTTGCCTATATCAACTGCATGATAATAATGAAGCCCTTGTGCAATGTACCCTTGCGCCGGGAAAATAAAGTAATTATTAGCCAAAGGAATTTGATTGATCGCTCCCGTACTGGCTTTTTTGGACATTATGCCGCCTGGGACAATCAACATATCTCCGATATATATATCATCCTGGTTTGCCAAATCGTTATAAGAAATAATGTCCGATGATTGCGCCTTATATGTTTGGGCAATTCCAGAAATAGTGTCGCCAGATTTTACAACGTGCGAAACGCCGTCTACCGGCAAAATAGTCAGGTCCTGACCGACTTTAATTGTTGAAGAGGATGTCAGATTGTTGGCCCATAACAAAGTATTAACAGATATTTTATAAGCATCTGTGATTGACTGTATTGTATCTCCCGGCTGTACGGTGTAGTCAATAACTTCTTTTTGATTTTGATTGTTGCCACCGAAAACGTCTCCTAAAACTTTTCCGGACACAACAAGTGGGGCCGCCACTCCTCCAATAGTATTATCTTGTATTATCTTCAAGTCGGGAGTTTCTAAAGGAATGGCATTGGCCTGGCTGGAGAACAAACTGCCACCGTTCAAACTGCTGGATTTATTAGAAAATGAGTTTAAAAATGCTACATGCACGCTACCCAAGCCATTGGCGCCGGCCGCACCATTACAGGAAGCATATATTGTGCCGAACAAGACAAAAGAAACTAACCCAAAATAAAACAAAGGATTTTTCAATAATCCCCTGGAACCGGGCCATTTATGCGCGTCTTTTTTGGACGGCCAAATAGCTTTTATCCTATTAAGAAATGTGTTAAGTATCTTTAACAACTTAATTCAAATTTACCATTTTCCACGACCCCAGTCAAATAGTTATGCACTGCCTAGAGCCAAGCAAAAAAAATACCCCGCAAGAAGTGTTACCTTCGCGGGGTCTGGCTTGCTTATCTGACTCAAAGATCGATAATCGTACTGCCTTTCCCTGGCACGACGAATTCCTTCGTGAAGTCCAAAGATTTGAAGTCTGGGAAATAGAATAGCTTCCCCTTGACCACTACCTTTGAACCAGGCTCGAATATCGCCGTTCTGCTGGGAAAAAATTCGCCTCTCTTTATGTCCCGATCAGCCATCTCCTCTGTCGGCGGGAAAGAAGCATCCGTGTTTACCTTGTGGTGGTTGTCGGCCATCAATTGGCCGGATGTGACACGCAACAAGGTCTCATACTTCTCCCCGTTAAGCGATGCTAGGGCGTAGGTAAACTCAACAGGGAGGTCGCCAACCTTGTGCAAGGTAATCCCCAGGCTTTTGAGCTTGTAGCCCGTGACCTGTCCGGATAATCCCTTCACTGGCTGCAAACCGAGCTCGATGTCCTCGACCTTGAGCTGATCCAGCGACAACATGAATTCTTTCCGCCAGACAAGCTTTTCGTTCCCCAGTTTCTTCACCTCCAAGATCCATTTTCCTGGGGAAGGATCTATTACCGACAAATCAACAGCACAGCACCCAGGCGCCATCTCGTCTTTGTTGATAAGCTGGCGGGCTTCCAAAGTCCCGCTTGGGTTTGTCAGAGCTAGTACCAGGTTGTCGGCTGGTCCGCTAACTACCACTTTCATGCCGGCGTAATGGATGCTCTGAGCGATGATTCTGTGGTTAACCGTGTATGCCGCCGACCCCTTCTTTGAGCAACCAACAAGCCCAGACGAAACCGCCGCGAGAATCATCACCATGACAGTCACGCATGCTTTTTTCCACGATGCTTTCATTTTGTTCTCCCTCTTTTGACTCCATGTTTTCAATGCCAGGAACAGATTACTCATAGCTTGCCGAGCTATCCCTAACGCTAATTCCATACTACACCGGTAACCGCACTTGTCAAATTTATGTTATACTATTTTAATGGATTTAACTTTACCGAAAATAATTAAAGAACTTCTGGCAAAATACGAAACCAAAGCGTCAAAGGGTTTGGGCCAGAATTTTTTGATAGATAAAAACGTTCTAGAAAAGATTATTAATTCAGCTGATATAAAAACAGATGATATTATTTTAGAAGTGGGTCCGGGCTTGGGTACGCTAACCCAGGAATTAGCCAGCAGGGCAGGGCAGGTGATTGCCGTTGAAAAAGACAAAACAATGGTTGAAATTTTAAAAGAAACTCTGAAAAATTTCAAAAACGTTGAAGTAATCCAAGGTGACATTTTAACCAGCCCTAGGTTGGCCCGCCTTGGGCGGGAAAATTACAAGATAATAGCTAATATTCCATATTATTTAACATCTCCATTAATCAGAAAGTTTTTGGAAGCAGAAAATCCACCAACAGAAATGATTTTGATGTTGCAAAAAGAAGTTGCCAAAAGAATTTGTGCCAAACCCGGACAAATGAGCTTGCTGGCGGTGTCTGTGCAATTTTATGCTGAACCAAAGATTATTTCATATGTTTCAAAGAATTGTTTTTGGCCCGCCCCAAAAGTTGATTCGGCCATTATTAAAATTACACCCTTCGGCGCGGCTCAGGGCAAAAAACAAATCAGTCGTGATTTGTTTTTTGAGGTTGTAAAAGCCGGATTTTCTCAACCCAGAAAACAGCTTGTTAATAACTTGACTACCTTGAAAAGTTTAAATGGTGTAAAATTAACAAAAGAGCAAACCTCTAAATGGCTTTTAAAAAATAATTTAGAGCCTAGCCAGCGCGCAGAAACCCTTGCTGTTTCTGACTGGATAAATTTATCAAAAAATTTTAATGAATAAATTTTTCTCAAAGATTTTGAAAAACAAAAAAATACTATTTTTGATTGCTTTTGTTTTTGTTATAACATTTGCCATCCCCCAGGTTGCTTTTGCTACATGGTTTAAGCCTTGGACCTGGGGCAGCACCTTCCTCGACGCCATTATAAATGGAGGGGTAACGCTTGGTTTTGCTATCCCGATTTTTATAGTGGTCGCTGCGGCCGCAATATCAAAAACCATACTAACTTTGGTGGTAGCTTTCGCTCTGGCGGCTAGTTACACCCATGACACATCGGTAAATATTGGCTGGCCGATTGTCAGAGACCTGGCCAACATGATGGTCGTGCTGGGTTTTGTTGTCATTGGCATTGCCTTTGCCTTAAGGATTGAAAGCTACGGGTCTAAAAAAGTCCTCATAAATTTAATAATAGCAGCCCTTTTAATTAATTTTTCTCTTTTAATCTGCGGGGTATTTATTGATGCAACAAACATAATAATGGATTTTTTCCTTAAAAACAGCAGTCCAGCCTCCTCTTGGATTCCTAATATTGGCTTGGGCGACCTTATTGAAAATATTGGCCAAAAAAGCGCCGGAGAATTTACATCTGTATTGATAGGAATCGTATTTTTTAATTTTATCGGGTTTTTTGTTTATATGCTTTATGCGGTTTTAATTTTGGCCAGAGTAGTTGCTCTTTGGATTTTAGTGATACTTTCGCCGCTGGCTTTTGTTTGTTTTGTGTTCCCGGCCACAAAAAATATTTGGCAAATGTGGTGGAAAAACTTTTCTCAATGGTGCATCATTGTTCTGCCGCTCGGACTGTTTTACTATATAGGATGGAAGATTATAGATCTTGCAGCATCAAGCAATAATGTTGTTAATGTTAATTTATCATCAAATCAAGAAATGACGCTGGCGCAATTTTTGAGCAACAGTGTTAGTACAATTTTAGCTCCTGCTTTGTTTTTAGTCGTTGGCTTTTTCGTCTCTCTGCAATTCGCACCTGCAGGAGCCAGCGCAATAATGAATTTTGCGAATAAAAACAAAGGCAAGGCAATGTCCGGCGGTCTCGGGGTTTTGAATAAAGCACATATGGCTACAACAGGTAAGTTATTAGGCGCCGCTGGCAATAAACTAAGCCAGCTGTCGGCTGCAAAAGGAGGTACTGGCGTAATCGGCAAGGGAGCAGGTTGGATGGCCGCAGGAGCCAACGCTCTTGCAAACCCGGTAGCGCAATCTAGAAAAACAAGATCCGCTATTGGTCATGGGCTAGAAGCGTTGGGAGCACAGCATATTGGCACCCAGGCGTTAGTAGACCAAAAGAGAGTGGAAGAGGAAGCTAGATTTGCTACTGCTGCATATACCTCGGGCAGACCAGAAGAAAAAGCTAGGATTGAAAATATTGCTAGAAACGGAACGGGCGTTGAAAGAGCCGGGGCAATACAGGCAATCGCTGGAGAAAAAGAACTTCATAAGGTCTTTAAAGACGCATCTGGCAATGCGGACTTAGGGGCGATAGATAAAGCGATTAAAGACGCTGAAGGTTATGGTGCCTCTGATAATATCAGAAAAAATGCCATAAAGAAGATGCCTGCATTAGCGGCGAAAGATGAAAAAGCTTTGGGTAAAATTGCAGAACAATATCACTTAGACATGAAAAAAGACAAAGACAGAATTGAAAATGAAGCCGTGACTAGAGCTTTCTCCAAAATGGCGCCAGAAGATATGGACATAGACGTAGTAAAATCTGTTAATAACAGTGTTATTGAAAGTGCCGGCCCACGATTGAGTGGCAAGCAAAAAGAACAATTGAGAACCCTTATTGCCCCACTAAGAGAACAATTGGGAACAATGGATAAAAATGATCCTGGTCATGACAATCTTCAGATTAAAATTGTAAATCTTAACAGGGCGTCGAAACAAAAAAAGGGAACTGACAGAACAACCGGCACCCGACCTTATTCGGTTACACCAACCATCACCCCACCTTCTTCGGTTACACCAACCATCACCCCACCTTCTTCTGGTAAGTCGACATTAAAAATTAAAAAACCATAAAAATTTATCATGGAAAATGGAAATCAAAAAATAGTTGTTTTTGAGGAAACCATGGACAAAAAAGTGAGTTCTATAATTGCTCAAATTTTAAAAAACAACGGCCTAGAAGAAACCTTTGATGACTACTTTAAAAAAAATGATGCAGGAGAAGAACCCTGGGCCGATATTATATATGATTCCACAAAAGATATTGCCTCCAAAAACATAACTGATGAAGAATTTATTTCACTGGCAGAGGACAAATTAAAAATAACAAAAATAACAGCTAAAAATGTATTAAAAGAAATTGAGGAAAAACTCATACCAATTGCAAAGATTATCGTCGAAGAAAACATGGAAAACACTAGTGAAACTCCGGCCACGGCAAAAAACGTAAAAAACCACCGAGTGGCGGATGTGCCACCAAAATCATTCCGCCCTGAAAAACTACCAATTGAACAGTCTGCGCCACCGCAAAAAGCAAATAAAAACGACACATACAGGGAACAAATAGAATAATTTATATAAAAAGAAGGCCGAACATGTGTTCGGCCTTTTAGCTTGGCAAAGATCATTCTTCTTCGTCCAGCTCTGCTTCTCTTTCTTCTCTGGTCATTTCCCCAGCAGGTTTTCTCTTTTTGCGCGCGTCTAGCTTGCCACTCCGACGGTCGCCCATCATAAAGCCTGCTCCGCCGCCGCCACTTCCGATAGCAAGATACTGAAGACCTGCAGGGAGTTGTTGTCCGCCAGGGCCCCCAACTTCTACCTTGTTTACGGTCAGATTGTTTCCGGCGGCGAGGATTAAGTCCTTGGCAGTAACTTCGTGCGTGGCATATTTTCCGCTTACCACGAGTTCCGTCTTGACCTGGGCGAAAGTTTTGCTTCCGTCCGCGGGTACCTGACTCATGACCCACGAATCCATTGCTTCGTGCAACGGCCCGACGATTAGCATCGCTTTCTGGCGCTTAGTTGCCTCGGCAGCCTTGGCACCTTCCTCGGCTACCAAGATCGTCATGTTGTATGCGTACTCAATGGTCATGGCCAAATAGCCAGTGCCTTCCGTCACGTCATCTGGATTGTTGCCAGCGATACCGGTCTTTTTGAGCACGTCTTTCTCGTCGTCACGAAGCGAAGCCGTGGCCTTCTGGCTTGCCTGGGTCCAATCGGGGCAATGGCTTATGTCTGAATACTTCATTCCCGCGAACACCCGACGCAGTGCAGGGACGATTAGGTCCTCGAGCAAAGCTTTCAGGCCTTCTTCATCCATTTTGACTCCAGTCTTCAGCATCCTCTTGATTGCCTCATTCTCTCCGGGCAAATACGGAAGCACCAAGAAGACCGTCACTTCCCAATCTGTAATGGGCTTATCGTCCTGGCTCGTCAGTCTGTTCTCCGGCTGAGCCCGATATGTGAGTTGGAACATCCTGGTAGGAAGTTTAGCCAACTCATACGGGTAGCGGCCGTCGAATTTGATTGGGATCCATGGAACGAAAACCCTCCCAGGAGGGTAAACTTCATCCTCTGGGTCACCGAAGCGAAGCCGCTTCCCAGCTTGGTCGGCTCCCAGAGTTTTGATACTCAAGAAATACCGCCAAACACCGTACGCCGCCACGATCACTAGAATCCACATTAGGTACCACATGACACGCCTCCTTTTTCTGGTTTCTCTTGCACTAGACGCGAAACTTTAACAGCCGGAGCAGGGAACCTGCACCTATAAAGCTGTTGTTTAACAAGGTCCTACATTATTTATTATAGCATATTACAATACTCTTGTCAATATGTTAGGAACTCTTGTTGTCTATGCTTTTTTGTGTGTGATATAATATATAAATCTTACTAACAATTAATTATGGAACAGTATCCTATACCACAATTTATAGAGCAAGAGGCCAAAATTGCCTTTTTTATATCGTTCAGACAATTCTTCTACCTGGTGGGAGCCGGCATTATCTGTTTTTTCATATATTGGGTGCTGCCTCCTGTTCTTTTTTTCCTGATAGCCCCCTTAATTTTTATAGCCGTAGCAGTTCTTGCTTTTGCAACAATAAATGGAGTTCCAATTGTTAATATGATTTTGGGAGCAATTGGTTTTTCGATGGGAGGAAAAAACTATACGTGGAAAAAGAAAGAGTCGCCGTATCCGTTTAAACCAATTAAAAGAACACAAATTAGAAAGATAGAGCAGGGGCCGGTTTTGCAGGCGCAAACAAGCCAATTGAAAAGAACAAAAACACAAATAGATTTAAAAACTAGATAACTTTATTAAAGCTATGCCAGAATCAGCAACACAAGGATTTTTGGAGATCCAAGATATAAGGGAAGGAATTTTACTGTTAAAAAACAACTCCATAAGGGGGGTCATGATGGTCTCTTCAATAAATTTTGCATTGAAATCAGAAGAGGAGCAGACTGCTATAATTTTTGCTTTTCAAAATTTCTTAAATTCTTTAGATTTTTTCTGCCAGATTGTGATTCAATCAAGAAATATAAACATAACCCCTTATTTGGACGGGTTAAAAGATTTGGAAGAAAAACAAACCAACGAATTGTTAAGGGAACAAACATCTTCATACAGAGAATTCATAAAAAATATGGTGGTGGGGGACACTGTTATGACAAAAAACTTTTATATTGTTATACCCTATAATTTAATGGAGATATTGGGAGTAAAAAATTCAGGAAAAAATATCTTCAAACAATTTTCAGGCAACAAACAGCAAGACCAGCCTATGAAGGATGACGAATTCCAAAGATGCAAGACACAACTCTGGCAAAGAATGGAATATTTGGCAATGGGGTTAAGAAGGTGCGGGTTGGAAGCCATTCCGCTAACAACGCCGGAACTTATCGAACTTTTTTGGTCCATACACCACCCAGACCAGGCAGAAATTGGATACTACCCGGAAATATTGCCAGAATTATTAAAATAAATTAGCATGGATTTTTTAAACAATATCTTTGGAAAAAAACAAGAGAACCTCTCAACAGACAAAATTTTCCAGGAGGAGTCTTTTGACGTAAAAGACATTATAGCCCCGCCATATATAGGCGTAACTCAAGACCACATAAAACTTGGCGAGAGATTTGCTAAGTCTTTCTTTGTTTTTTCATACCCAAGATATTTAAACACCGGGTGGTTTTCTCCTGTAATTGATTTGAACACTCCAATGGATATCTCATTCTTTATACATCCTGTAAGCAGCGAGCTGATTCTAAAAAAATTAAGGAAAAAGATAACAGAAGTTTCATCAGAAATTTTAGAAAGAGAGGAAAAAGGATTGATTAGAGATCCTGCGCTGGAAACCGCATATAGAGATATTGAGACACTTAGAGATAATTTAATGACCGCGCAGGAAAAGATGTTTCGGTTTGGCGTTTATATCACAGTTTACGAAACTTCTGAAAAAGCGCTGAAAGACACAGAGCTAACATTGAGATCAATTTTTGAGTCTCGGTTAATTTACATAAAACCTGCTTTGTTCAAACAGAAAGAAGGTTTTATTTCCTGCAGCCCTTACGGCATGGATTTGATAGAGGTCCACACTCCAATGGATACAGCCCCTTTGTCCACCTGTTTCCCATTTATTTCTTTTGATTTAAGCTCTAACGAGGGAATTTTGTACGGTGTAAACAGGCACAACAATTCTTTGGTTTTGTTTGACAGGTTCAGTTTGGAAAATGCCAACATGGTAGTTTTTGCAAAGTCTGGCGCGGGAAAATCTTATGCGATAAAGCTGGAAATTTTGAGGTATTTAATGCAAGGAGTTGACTGCATAGTTATCGACCCGGAAAACGAGTATGAATATCTGGCAGATGCTGTGGGAGGAGCATTTTTAAAAATTTCTTTAACTTCGCCAAACCACGTCAACCCTTTTGACTTGCCCATACCCGGCCCAGATGATGAACCAGCCGATGTTCTGCGGTCTAACGTTATAAACCTGGTTGGACTTTTAAGAATTATGTTAGGAGGTTTAACCCCGGAAGAAGACAGCGTACTAGACGAGGCGCTCACAGAAACATATGCTGTGAGAGACATCACTCCCCAGTCTGATCCCAAAACCTGGGCCAATAACACTCCCATAATGTCTGACTTCCAAGAAGTCTTAGAGAGCATGTCCGGGACAGAGTCTTTGGTCAAGCGCATCAGAAAATTTACTAAAGGAACCTTTGCTGACTTTTTCAACCAGCAATCCAATATATCCATGGACAAAAGTTTTGTTGTGTTTGGCATAAGAGACATGGAGGAGTCATTAAGGCCGATTGCGCTTTATATTGTAATGAGATACGTTTGGAACATTGTCAGAACAAAACTAAAAAAGAGAATTTTAGTTATTGATGAGGCGTGGTGGCTAATGCAAACGCCCGACGGGGCATCTTTCCTGTTTGGTTTGGTAAAAAGAGGCAGAAAATATTGGCTTGGCGTTACAACTATCACCCAAGATGTTGCCGACTTTATGAAGTCTGATTATGGAAAAGCAATTATCACAAACTCGTCCCTGCAACTTTTAATGAAACAGTCGACTGCTGACATAGACCTTGTACAAAAAACATTCACTTTGACCGAACAAGAAAAATATTTGTTAATTGAAGCAGCGGTTGGAGAAGGATTATTTTTTGCAGGCAGAAAACACGTTTATCTATCAGTGGTCGGTAGCCAGACAGAAAACCGGATAGTTACAACCAACCCTCAAGAAGTTTTACAAAACAGGGAGAAAAATAAAAACTTATAATTTTCTCTAATTTAGCTCGGTTAAATAAAAATACCAATGGACACGAATATATTTTTACACCTTCCATTTGTTTTAATGGCTGTAGGGGGCGTTGCTCCATCTATGCCCTCTAAACCATCTGCTCCCTCTGGAGGCAGTTCTGCTGGAGGAACCGAGGGCAGTACTACCGGACTCAATAAACCTGCAGGCCCTGAAAATAAAAGTAATGCTACTGATGAAAACAATGACGAAGAGGGGTCTGGTCAACAGCAGGGATCAGATACTGGTAATTTAACCTCTCCTGAAGGGATTTTAATGTTAAGTATTGCTATAATATTTGACGCTATCGGTCTCTTTTTATTTATTTTAAGCTTTTTTGGAATAGGAATACCTCTAAGCTGGATACTAGATGTTTTTGGAATGTTTATTATTGGTGGTTGGATGTATACTCGATCTGGTTCAGTTAGTGGCGCAGTAAAAAAGGGGCTAAAAAGATTTATGATAGCCTTCGTTATAGAATTGGTTCCTTTTTTGGGTGACATTTCTCCCTCTTGGACTTGGCTTGTTTATAAAACACTTAAAAGCTAATAAAAGCAAAAAAGATAAAAACGATGATTAAACGTGTCAAAAAAGCAATTCTTTTTGGGGGAATAATTTTTGTCTTTTTTTTAAGGGCCGGTTTTGTTTCAGCCCTTGAAATCCATTATCCAAGCGTTCTCGGGCTTTCTTTAAACGATACGTCCACTTTTGCCGATTTTGTTTGTTACGTTTTTGGATTACTAACAAATTTGAGCATTATTATAGCTGTCCTTGTGGTGGCTTTTGGAGGGGTTTATTATCTGCTTTCTTATGGAAAGGGACAATTTACAAGCGAGGGCAAAGAATGGATTAAGGCTGGAATTTTTGGCCTTTTAATAGTTGTCTGCGCCTCTTTAATCGCGTATACAATTAACCCGGCGCTAAACACTTGTAACCTCGGTATTTTGTCAAAAATTAATTTTAACCCCTTCGGCAGTTCTACTATATCGTCCAACGCAACTGTAAAAACTTACAAAGAAATCCCAATGGGGACCTTAACAGAGAATCTTTTAACAAAAACAATGGACTGTTACGGTTTTGACCCAGAAGGAAATCCTATTGACGGGGACCAAATAGCAACAGAATCCGGATGGTTCTCTAACAAAGAAATATATGGACCGACATATTTAAATCACGACCGGGCAGATTGCATAGTACAATTGGCTGAGGGCGCCCAGAAGAAAAGCCACGAAATTGCCAGCTTGTCAGATGAAATAACCAAACTAATGAACACCTGCTCTTGTACAGACAAGACCACTGGCGCCAGCAAGTGCGACCCGGTTTGTGATCCTGCAAAAGGAGGGTGCAGGGTGACGGCCTGCCCTGGTGGTTCGTGCGCCGGCTCTTGCGTGGGTGGAGCGTGCAAACAACCTACAGGTACAACAGATTGTTGTCCGGTTGGAGTTAAAGACAGAATTGAGCATGGTCCGATATGTACTCCTGCCGATACCTGTGAGGCCAATCCGGCAAGTATAAATGACAACAATGCTGAAAAACCTTTCGGATATAACAACCCAATAAAATATACGACTGCCGGTTTGATAAATACGCAAATAAGTAAAAATACTTTTTTATTAACAACGGCTTGCTCATTTTCTATCGAGTGCCCTTCCGGACAATATTGCAGAAATGGCGCATGTGCAGCTGGAACAGCTTGCTCCGATTCCATGCCTTGCCCTTCCGGACAATATTGCAGAAATGGCGCATGTGCAGCTGGAACAGCTTGCTCCGATTCCATGCCTTGCCCTTACGGCCAGCATTGTGGCAGTGATAGATTGTGCGCGGCCGGTATAGCCTGCTCAGCTTTTATCTCGTGTCCTTCCGGTTATTATTGTACCAGCGGATTATGCACGGCTGAATGCGATTGCGGTAACGGCACGCGCAGCGGAAGATGTTGCGGCACGGGTAGCGGCGGAGGGAATGCGGGCGGTGCTGGCGGTAATGGGGGAGGCGTTGGTGCTGATGCTGGCGGTAATGCGGCCGATAACATTGGAAAATGCACAGAACCAGACACAGGATATGATGGGCTAGACGAATTTAGATGCCCAAATCCTAATAACAGTTCTACTCCATGCTCCGGTATTCCCGGTTATGTTGAGAAAAAAATCTCTGCGAATAATAAAACTTTTATTGTGATTGACCAAGATAAGTGGGGCGAGCTGAATCTGATACAACAGCTCACATATTTCAAAGAAAAAATAGATGAGATAAAAGAAAAAATTCAAAAGGACAAAGACGTTCTCAACCAGGCAAAGGCCCTGTTAGAATCTCCTCAATGCTATTTAGCTGTACCATACATCGACCTACTCAAGACCTATGAACTCACCGACAAAAAGACATACGTTGTTTTAACCAACAAGACATTTTCTGAACCCGAAACCAAGAAAAAAATAGATGTCGCAAAGTACTGCCAGGCCTTTAATTACAATAACTCCAGCTGTCTAAAGAAATGTAACGATGCTTGCCCGGACACAAGCCCCGAAGCGGTCCAGTGCTACAAAGACTGTGGCATATGCGCGCTTGGTGATAAACAGTGCCAAAATAAACAAAAAACTTGTATCCAGGATTGCTATAATTCAAGGCCTTGTGTGAGTGGACCCGATCCTGCCCAAAAATTCGACGGTTGCATGTCTTCATGCCAAAATGACTGCTCAGCTGTTTGCGCTAACAAATATTCTTCGTGCTCCGATGAATACAGGTTTTGCAAAAGCCAGTGTGAAGATAACGGGCAGTGCGTTTTGGACAACAGCGACAGCTGCTTGCTAAACCCCAAAGGTTTTCAAGATTGCACAAGCCAGACCACTGATCAGGGCAACACAAACTACTGTATTAATAACAGCGCTTATTTATGTAAAAATGGATCGGACCAATATGCCGGGTATCCAGATTGCGTAGACACATCTGCCTTAGCTAAAATTACCCAAGCAGCAAAACAACTAGTGACAGGCAAATCGGTTGACTGTTCAGCAAACTATTCTTCTTCTTTTCTTTTTGAAAACCCAGATTGTCAAAAATGTAAAAAACCTTATGACAACATAGCGCCGGCCACTTCTTCACAAGCTTCCTCAAACAAAAAGAACACTTCCACCTCGAGCAGTTCAGAATGTCAGGCATTGTATCCTGAAACAGCAAAATGCCCCACGTCTTCTAAGTGCCCAACCTGTAAGTGCGACCAAATAGATGAAACCCTTAAGTTTTCTGTTCCAAACGTAAGCAATAAGGCCAACGCCGGCGACGAAAGATATATAACGCAAGAGCAGCCACTTTTAGCCCACCAGATGGTCGGAACGCAATGCAACGGATATTCCTATAATGATGACCCGCTAACTTTTTATTGCCAAGATAACTGGTGGAACGACTCAGACAGAGAAGGGCTTAGCCAGATTCCAATGGGGAAAAATTACAAAGTAGATTTAAGGCAAGAGGGAGAAATACCAATAGGCCAGACAATTGACGACGCTAAAAATTGGGCCGATAAATTAATAGGCAGCATAGACGGCAGTATAAATCCAAGCTATATAAAAAGTGGTAATAATATAGACCAAAACATACAAGATATAATAGATCAAATGACAAAAATTGGCAAAGCATATGAGACCTCGCCGATACAAGACTATTGCAAATGCGGAGCAAAATATGAAGACGCCAAGCCAATTTGCAAAACCGGTTGCCAATATAGCCAATGGCAGGTGCCAGTATGCAGCGAAAATGGTTGCTGGTTGGCGTGGCAATGCGCATGCTCTCTCCTTCCGTGCTCTGGAACCCCATGCGAGCAGATTACAGACTACCTCTCGGAGCTCTGGAACTATATCAGGGTGGCGAAACTCGACTTCATAGATTTTTACACAACTATGATGACAGAACCAAGAAGTGATATTATGAAGGAATTAGCATATTCGCGGCAGACAGTTGACGCTTGCAGCACAAAAAATAGCGCGTATGGAGCAACTGTTAGATTATTAAACTGCACAAGAGTTGAAAATGAACTTATTTCCCCCATAAACACAGAACAGATAAAATTTAGCGGTAAAACCATAAATGGTTATTGCTACGGAAAAAATTTAGGCATTCTCTTCAATAAACCTCTGACAGATAACTGGTTTTGCGCCGAAAACGTTGGTGAAGGTTCAACAACAAGTAGTACTGGAATATATAACATGCAAAAATAAACATTATAAAAAATGCGCATGACGCTAACACACATATAAACAATACTAACTAAAAAAATATGAAAAAAAATAGATATCTATTGTTTTTACTCTTTTTTGTTCTTTTTCTCGTCTGCAGCGGGAGCTTTGTCCATGCCTTAGAAATTAAAGACTACCCATCACTTCCCGGTGTAGAAGCGCCCTCGGCAGATTGTACGACAAATTGTCTCCCAAAGTTTGTGGTCTATATTTTCGGCCTTTTAATTTATGTAGCAGGAGCCGTTTCTCTTATATCTTTTACAATAGGGGCTATTGGTCTGATAAACCCTAATCCTGAAGCTCATGGCGACGCAAAGGATAGGATGAAGGGGTCTGTTTTTGGGTTAGTATTGACGCTTACATCTTTTATAATACTAAACACTATTAATCCCGTACTTACAAATCCTACTATAAACCCTTTGCCGCCCTTGCCGGGGGTCTACTATGTTAACAACAACGGTGAACAACAGCCTTGCCCCGCCGAAAATCCAGACACCTCGGGAGCAATCAAGGCGGGCCTAACCAGGATAAAATATACTTGCACCGATAATAAGGGCCCCAATCTTTTAGTTTGGCTATTCCCAGATAAAAATTTCGGCCCCATTGCCTCTGCAACTATATTCAGAGTCCCGTGCGGAAATCCGCCGATGGGCATTGGCGGCGGGTCTTTTAAAGTGGCCATTGAAACGCCAGGCATCTATTATTGCATGGGAGGATGTTCAGGCAATGAGTGTTCGGGGTATATGTCAGGCGCGGTTACTAGCAGCCAGGATAAAATAGAAGCTCCGTTCAGAGGGAACATACAATCTGTCAGAATTGTTAACGACCCAACAAACAATATTTATTATGGCGCTATTTTTCATGGAGCTACAGGGCTTAAAAGCGGGGGACAATGCGGCAAACCGCTGGCAAACGAAGGAAACGACAGTAGATGTTTCGCGGTTAGTAAAAATACTGCTTCTGCCGTGGATATTTTCCGATTAAATAAAACACCAGCCACTTCTGGAGATGGTGTAAGTTTTTACAGCGATACATTTGGCCCCAACGCAGGCTCTCGAGGCGGATATGATGATATACCAAACAAGTATGTAAAAATAAATAGTCCTTTTTCCCAAATATATCCAGGTACAATGTTATTCGACTATACAAATATTGCCAGAGAACCAGAGTACATAGCTAAATACCCAACTTTCCAATCCAAACCTGGCTCTATAAATATAAAAGGAAGCTACCTGGTTGGACTTTATTCTAATGGATCGTCATATTGCCAAACATTTAACGGCAATCAGGTTGTTGCAGATTTGAATGCGCAACCTTTCATAGCATCAGGAGGCCAGCTGGACACCGTTTATATAATTCCTACCCAATAAAAATAATGACAAAAGGTTACAGAAAAAAAATAAGCTCGCTGTTTTGTTTTTTTACCATTTTTTGTCTATCCCCCAATAATATTTTTGCTGCCGGTCTTGAAGTCCAATACCCATCAATATCGGGACAGACCATAGAAGCGGGAGTAAAACTGCCTGAGTTTGTAACTTATCTTTTCAAAGTTGGAATGTTTCTTGGTTTTTTCAGTGTGTTTGTTTCGTTGACTATCGCGGGAATAATGTACTTCTTGGCTCCGTTAAGCGCCAATTTTAGGGCCAATGCAAAAGACAGAATCTCTGGAGCGATATCAGGCCTGCTCATTTTGGTATTAACCTATCTCATTATAACCACTATTAACCCCCAGCTCGGTTTTTTTGCTTTTGACACCCTGCCTCCTGGGCCACCGGCCCAAACAGAAAAAAAGGCTCCAGGCGTTTACCTCTATAATTCTGGATGCTCTGATAAAAATGTTCCACCCAATACTTCAACTATCCTAGACCTGGGCCCTCAACAAAGAAACAGGGTGGGCTCCATAGACATTGTGCAAAATTATGAATCCCAAACCTTTTATATATCCATCTTATATGATAATCCCAACCTTTGGGGCAAATGCCAATATATAAACCCAAACATGCCTTGTCAGTCCGTAGACAAATTTGCGACGTCGGCCTCAATACATTTGTATGATCCTAATCCTAATACCGATGGCGTCTACTTCTTTAGAAAATCTTGTTTTAACAAAGCCAGCTCGGGGACTAGCAATGTTGCTGCTCTGATCAATTATTGTAAAAAAAATGGCGGGGGATGGTACGAGGTGGATAACCGAGATATCAAAGGCATTTTTTCAGGAGACAAGAGCAAACTGGAGGGCCTTGTTTTCAATGATGTCCCCGAAGATGAACAAAATTGCGTAGGGTATAATGATGCAGGAGAATGCACTAAAAGAGAACCTCAAAACCTTGGGGGAGAGAACATCTCGTCGGTAATCGTAAACGGCAACTATCTTGTTTTATTCGTTTACCAAGGGCCGGGCGGTACTGCATCGGGGCCTTGGACCTTTTGCCAAGAGTTTCCAACTCCAAGTGACACAAACAAGTTGGGCCCGCAACAAATGAAATGGCAAAATATCAGAAATAGCAACGTGGGCGTTATCCCAAACTACGTTATAATCATACCAATAAAAAAGTAGGGCTATCTACAAAAACACCAAAAAACTGCCGCACCCAAAGGGCACTCGGCAGTTTTTTTGTTATTATTGCTTGGCCTTTATCACTATATGCCTGTCAAAACCTTCTCCTTGGCTTTCTGTGGTGATGTCTAGCCTTTGCGACAGCTCTGCGTGTATAATCCTTCGTTCATAGGCTGACATTGGCGGAAGCGCCTTTTCTTCCTTTGAAAGCGCCACCTGATCAGCTGTATCGTTGGCCATGTCCTTCAAATATTCTACCTTTTGTTTTTTGTAATCATTAATATCTAAATTAAGGTAAAATATGCTTTGCAATTTTTTATTCAAAATTGTTCTTAAAAGGCGCTGAATTTCAAAAAGCGTCTGCCCTCCCTGTCCAATTAAAATTTGCGGTTCTTCCATTTTTATACTAAAATCGACTGCCTCCCTGTTTTCTTCAGGCGAATCACCTTCATTTTGGGATTCTTTTTTTTCAGATGACACGCTGACTTCTATACTAGAAACTGGTATTGTCATCTTCTCAAAAAACTCCTCAGCTGTCTCCTTAATTTTATTAATTTGGCTTTTTTCTATCATGTTTTTTGCAATTTTGTTGTTTCCGGCCCGCCGTGTTTTTTAAAAATGAAATACTGTTGAATTATAGAAAAAAGTCCGCTTACTGTCCAATAAAGTCCTAGTGCCGATGGCAGTCCTAAAAGTATTATTATAGTAAATACCGGGAAAAAATAAAGCATTTGTTTCTGCATGGCTTGCGAAAAGTCCGGCTTTTTGTCCTGCCCTGCGGGTTTTGGCGTGCTTTTTGGGGTTAACATTTTTGTCTGGAAATACTGTGTTAGCCCGGCTAAAATGGCAAAAATTAAGTTTGGCTTTGACAGATCCACAAGGTGCACAAATAGGGCGTTTATCTGCCCGGGGTTTACGACAAAACTATATAAGGTTACAAGTTCTTTAGGATTCAATCCCTCCCAAAAAACCTTGTAAAGAGCGATCAATATCGGCAACTGTATCAGGGCCAAAAGCAGCCCTGAAAAAGGATTTATTTTTTCTTTCTTATATAAATCTAAGGTTTCTTTAGCCTGTTTTTCTTTATCATCTTTGTGTTTTTTCTGTATCTCTAAAATCTGTGGCTGTAATTTTTGAAGACTCCTTTGCGAATTGACTGCCTTTACAGAAACAGGATATAAAATAACTCTGATAATAACAGTTAAAAATATTATGGCCACCCCAAAATCGTGCCCTGGTATGTAGTTATACAGAAGAACCAGCGCGTTAAACAGCGGCTGATATAATATGATATAAAAAAAGTTTGCTACTGATCCAAACATTTGTTTTTGATTCTACTCTTGAATAGTTACTCGTGTTTTAGCTAAAGCGCTGTCCACCTCTCCCTTTACCTCAGAATAGTCCTTGTTGCATATGCCTGGCAGGGCAACAAAAACCAAATCTGTCCCTTTTTTAATCCTGCTCATTTCAAGCTTTACCGTTTCGGCCAACCTTCTTTTTATTTTGTTCCGGATTATTGCTTTTTTAGACACCTTTGTACTTACCACAAACCCAAATCTGTTCACTTCTAGATTGTTGTGTGCTATTTTCAAAACAAAGAGGTTGCTTCTAAAACTCTTTGAATTTTTAAAAACTGCCTCAAAATCTTTTTTCTTCTTTATCCGATTTTCTTGTGGCAAGCTCATTGCTATATGCTTATTTTTTCTCTCCCTTTTCTCCTTCTTCTCTGTAAGACCTGTCTGCCGGTTTTAGTTTTTTTCCTTTTTAGAAACCCGTGAGTCCTTGCTCTTTTTTTCTTTTTTGGATTATATGTCAAGCTCATATTGTATATATTTTTTGATTAAGTATAATATAACCAGTATAGCTTAAAAGTTGCCTTTGGTCAAACGAAAAAAAAAGCGTGCGTTAAAAATAAATAACTATATTTTTTGCATTCTGTTTTTATTTTTCCCTTTTTCTATTGTGCGTCTCTTATAACAAAGGGCAACACAGGTTATCCACAGTTTAATAACAACCCCTCCTGTTTTCCCTGTATTTGACAAAGGCCCAAGAAAAAGGAAAAATACAATATTAAAACAAATTTTCTAATCCATGAATAATCTAGAGCTTTGGCAGTCAGTCTTGGCACAAATGCAGTTCCATATCTCCAAGGCGAACTTTGCTACATGGTTCCAAAACACTGAAATTGTTTCTAAGGAAAGCGAAAAAATAATAATTTCGGTACCTAACGCTTTTTCTAAAGAGTGGCTAAGCAATAAATACAACAAACTGATTCTAAAAACCCTTCACGACATAGATGAATCTATAAAGGACTTAGAATTTGTTATAAAACCGCAGTCCGCAAAAAATACCCCGCCGAAAATTACTATAGAGAACGAGACACGGGAAGATGCCCAGTTGAAGTTTGAAGAGTTTAAAATAAATAAGGAGACCAATCTCAATCCTCGATATACATTCACCAGCTTTGTTGTCGGGTCCTTTAATGAACTGGCTCATGCAGCCGCTTTGGCCGTGGCCGACAATCCCGGTTTCACATACAACCCATTGTTTATTTATGGAGGCACAGGCTTGGGGAAAACACACCTCATACAGGCCATTGGCAACAGAATAAGTGACGAAGCAAAAAAGAAAAAAGTAAAATATATCTCCTCGGAAAAATTTGTTTCCAGTATTATTTCGGCCATAAGGACAAACACAATGGAATCCTTTAAGGCGAGCCTGGCGCCCATAGATGTTTTGATTTTAGATGACATACAGTTTATAGCAGGAAAAAACAAAAGCCAGGAAGAATTTTTCCATGTTTTCAATTCTTTGTACGAAAAAAACAAGCAAATAATTCTTTCTTCAGACAGGCCGCCAAACGCCATAGCGGAGCTAGAAGACAGGCTAAGATCCAGATTTGAAGGGGGAATGATAGCCGATGTCAGTTTGCCCGACTATGAAACAAGGCTGGTTATTCTAAAAACTAAGCTGCAAGAAAAAAATATGGCCCTTCCAGAGGACGTTCTAGACTACATCGCCGCTAATGTTAAAAAAAACATCCGAGAGCTAGAGGGGGCTCTCAACAAGATTTTGATTTACAACAAGATTAACCAGGAACTGACCATAGAAACTGTTAAAAAACTTCTTCGGGGTTTTGTCTTTTCTCCGTTTGATGTGGCAAACTACAAAAAAATTATAGAGACCGTCGCAAAATTTTATAATTTAGAAGAAAAAAACCTATTTGACCCGACAAGACGCAAAGAAATTGTGAAGCCAAGGCAGGTCGCCATGTTTTTATTGAGAAAGGAATTGAAGTATTCTTTCCCGGCCATAGCCAGAAAATTCGGCGGGAAAGACCACACAACGGCAATATATGCATATAAAAAGATCCTTCAGGAAAACGAAGAAAACAACAAATTAACCGAAGAATTAAACTTAATAAAACAAAGAATATATAGTGGATAAGCTGTATTAAAAGATATAGTAATTTACCACAACAAAAACCACCAGTATGAATTACACTTTTTATTCTATTAACTTGTCCACAAGATTTCCACATAAAAATTTACGAATAAATAAAAACAATCTACTCTTGGACTTAAAAAACATCAGCCAAAAAACGTCCCCATCAATAACAATAAGTTTAATATTTTAATAATTTATTTAATTAATAAAAACATGAAGGTAGAAATTTTAAAGGAAAATTTAAAAGATGGCTTGGGGGTTGTTGAAAAAATTGTCGGAAAAAATTTATCATTGCCTATTTTGGACAATGTTTTGATAAGTACCGAAGATAATTTTTTAAGCCTGAGCTCTACCGATTTGGAAACAGCGATAAAGCTGTGGATATTAACCAAGATTGTTAAAAAGGGGAGGGTTGTTGTTCCTGCCAAGTTCCTTTCGAGCTTTATATCTTTGTTGCCCAATGAAAAAATTACGCTTGAGGAAAGAAAACAAGGGCTTTATATCGAGTGTAATAGTTTTAAAAATCAGGTCCAGGGTTTTAACCCGGAAGAATTCCCTTTGATACCAGAATTTAAAAACTTAGAGTGGATAGAAGTTGACAACCGTAAGTTTTGCCAAGGATTAGCTCAAATAGTGGATGTTGCTTCCCCTTCGCAATCAAGGCCGGAAATATCGGGTATTTACTTTATTTTTTCAAAAAACACAATAAAAATAGTTGCAACAGACAGTTTTCGCCTGGCCGAAAAAAATATAACAACAGATGAGCCGGCAAAAAAAGACGTTTCTTTCATTCTGCCGCAAAAACCAGCACGAGAAATAATTAATACGCTTGGAGAAAAAGAAGGGAAGATAAAAATATATTTTTCGCCCAACCAGACAATGTTTGAATTTCCGATGAAAGAAGCACCCGGAGGGCAGCCGCACCCACAGGTCCAAATTATTTCCAGGCTGATAGAGGGGGAATACCCAAACTACGAAGAAATTATACCAAAAAAGTTTAAAACGCACGTTACTATTAAACGAGATGAATTTTTGAATCAAATTAAGGCAGCGTCGCTTTTTTCTGGCAAGGTTAATGAAGTAAAAATAAAAATAAATCCTCAAAATAAAGAGATTGAAATATATGCCCAAGACCCCGATATCGGCGAGAGCCAATCTAGCATTCCCGCCAAAATAGAGGGAGAAGCCATTGAGGCTGCTTTTAACCATAAGTTTTTAACAGACGGCCTTTTGAATATCAAAAGCTCGGAAGTTGTTTTCGATTTAAGCAAGGAGGAGGGGCCCTGCATATTGAAACCGGTAGGAGACGCGAGTTATATTTATGTGGTAATGCCCATTAAATCTACCTAAAAAAGATGAAAAAAATTAGTTTGATGTTGGCGGGTTTAATTGTTTTAATTATAGTCGCCGCTGTCAGCGTAGCCGCTTACAAAAAAATAAATAATGCTGGCCCCTTTATATCGGCTAGAGACACTGGAAAAGAACAGTCGGGAAAAACTGCAGAGCAAAACTTTGAACCATCTTCTTTAGGTTGGAGCCAGGCGCTGGCCAATGCTCCATGGGAAGGCAGGGACTCTCACGCGGTAGTTGTTTATAAAGATAAAATATGGCTGATGGGCGGAGTAGATGGCACCACTCGTCTTATTTCTCCGGGGAACATTGATTATGGAAACGCGCCGCACCTTGCAGATGTTTGGTCTTCAGAGGATGGTAAAAACTGGCAACTCGTTATTAACAAGGCTCCCTGGGGGGCCAGGAGATCAATACAGGTTGTCGACTTTAAAGGTAAAATGTGGTTGATGGGTGGTTGGGGACCAGAGGTTGGCTATAAAAATAATATTTGGTCCTCGGAAGATGGAGTTAAATGGAAATTGGAAACGTCTTCTGCCGGCTGGCCGGCAAGGGAAGGACACCAGCTCTTGGTGTTTCAAGACAAAATGTGGCTTATTGGGGGAGTAAAATATACCGGCAGTAAAACCTTTTCCGATGTCTGGTATTCATCTGATGGCATAAAATGGACCGAAGCAACCGAAAATGCCGGTTGGGCCCCACGATGGGATTTTTCTTCTACGGTATTTAACAACAAACTGTGGGTAGTGGGAGGTATGACCTTTGGAGATAAAATATTTAATGATGTTTGGTCTTCAGAAGATGGAATAACATGGTCGCTGGTTAATGACAATCCTGCGTTTGGACTGAGACAGGGTCTCGCGGTAATTGATTATAAAAATAAGCTTTGGGTTATGAGCAGATTAGATATACCTCTTTATGGCAATGGAATAAATGATGTCTGGTATTCAGACGACGGTGTAAAGTGGGAAAAAACAAAAGAAAATCCTCTTTGGACGGGCCGGGAGGATGCCGGTGCAATTGTTTTCAAAGATAGAATTTGGATTTTGGGCGGCATGGATAAAAACTGGAAATGGACAAACGATGTGTGGTATTCTACATCACCCGAAGATAAGCAAAATTAAATGAAAGTAACTAAAAACGCCTCCAAAGAGGCGTTTTTAGTTACTTTAAGGATATATGCCGATTTTTCCTCCAGCTGACAGCCAATTATCAATTCCTGCCTGCCAAAGACGATATTGAGGGTCTGAATTAGGATCCTGCGGCTGAGGTCCTGAAGGGTTATTTTTATCAACATAATACAAAATAGTATGAGTGTCGTCAGGCGGCAGCTGCCCCAACAGTGCAGGGCTTTTATTTGTGACTGCGTCTGGCTGGGTGAAGTTTTCAATTGGATGCGAGGAAACAATCTTCTGCATAACTTTATTCCACATTGGGGCTGCTATTCCTACGCCGTAGTCTCTTGTCGGGGAATTGTCATTGTTTCCGGTCCACACTCCGACGACGGCAAAAGGGGTGTATCCCATTGTCCAGCCGTCGATAAAGTTTTCAGTGGTACCAGTTTTAGCGGCCACTTGATATCCAGGCAAATATAGCGGAGAATTGGCCCCGAAGAGGGGAGCCCTTGCATTATTGTCAGATAAAATGCTGTTTATTTCTCTGGCAACCTGGGTATCTAAAACTTTTGCCGGTTGTGTTTGATTTTGTTCAATAATATTGCCTTGGGCATCGGTAATTTTTAAGATGCTGACTGGCGGGATATAATTACCCTCTGTTGCAAAGACTCCGTAAGCAGAAGTCAGTTGTAATAAATTAACCGCTCCGCCTCCCAGTACCAGCGAAAGGCCATAGTTATTGGTGTCAGTAAGCGTTGTAATACCAAAATCCTTTGCTGTTTGCAACACGTCGGGAATTCCGGCTAGGTATAAAACCTTCACAGCGGGTATGTTTAACGAACAACCCAGGGCTGTTCTGATAGTTACCTGCCCTCTATTTTTTCCGTCATAATCTTGCGGTCCGTAACACGCGCTGCCATTAACGCCAACCGTGCTATTCCCGCTCGGGTCGCAGCTGGGGTTAAATTCGGTTTTCACATCCCACAACACCGTGTTTGGATTTATCCCCTTTTTAAAGGCGGTGGCATATACAATTGGTTTGAAAGCAGATCCGGGCTGTCTTTCTGCCATTGTGGCAACATCATATTTAGGGTCGAATAAAACACCCCCTGTTTCCGGGTAAGCAGCGGCAAAATAATCTTTTGAGCCAATCAAAGCTAAAATTCCGCCTGTTTTGGGATCTATAACAACCATCGCCGTATTGTTGGCGCCCTTGCTTTTGTTCGTTGCATCCGCACTTTTTATGACCTTCTCTGCATACTGCTGTATATCCCAATCTAAAGTTGTGTAAACTCTCAAACCCTTCTCCTTTAAATAATCTTCTCCATATTTGTCATCTAAATACTTTTTGACGAACATCACAAGATCGGGCGCTTTTATCGACTGCGTGTTTTCGGCGAATACTAATTTTTCAGTCTTGGCTTCTTCCAATTGCGCTTCAGTAATATACCCTTGTTTTTGCATTTTTTCTAATATAACGTCTTTTTTCTGCAGCAGTTTTGCCTTGTTTGGGCCATAAGGAGAATAATAACTTGGAGCTGGGATCATAGCAGTCAAAACAGCTGCTTGGGCTAAAGAGATGTCAGCAGCGGGTTTGCCAAAATAAGTTTGGCTGGCAGACTCCACCCCGTAAGTGTTTTCACCAAAAGGAATTTCATTGAGATACCAGCTTAAAATTTGATCTTTAGAATATCTGCTTTCTAGCTCTATGCTCAAAACTACCTCGCGAATCTTTCTTGCTATGCTTTTTTGGTTTGTTAAATATACAGACCTGATTAATTGCTGAGTCAAAGTAGAACCACCCTGCGTTTTTGATTGCGAGGTTAGGTCAACCCACACTGCTCTTAAAATTCCCTCGGGGTCAAATCCTCCGTGCTGGTAAAACCGCGCATCTTCAGACGCTATAACAGAGTGCTTTATATTGTCTGAAATTTTATCAAAAGAAACTATCTCTCTTTTTTCCTCGCCATAAATGTCATATAAAAGAATCTTGCCGGTGCTGTCGAATATTTTAGTTGATTGTATAAAGGGAGCCTCTGTAAACTTTTCTGGCCTGGGTAAATCCCAGGTGTAATATATAAACAGTGCCAGAAGCAAAATACATCCCCCTAAAAATGCAAAGATAAGATATTTTAAAACGATAGCTAAGGTTTTCGCATTTTTGCTTTTGATAAAATTGCTGATATCTTTTATTTTCATATTTTTGAATATTTCCGAATTATACTCCTAAAGCGGGTTTTTTGAAAGCGAGCATAAACAAAAAAACCGCTTTTTCTCAATTATAGGCGGAATTTTTGTTTTGTTTATAGATAAGGTTTATTATTCCTCTTCTTCCGGAATTGCCGGTACCTCCTCCTCTTCGTCGTCAGTTGTGTCGTCGTCATCGTCGGTAGTATCATCGTCATCTTTGGTTGCATCGTCATCGTCGGTATCCCAGTTGGTATCTTCAAGGTCGTCATCTTCGTTGATAAGTCTGGTTAAGAATTCATCTTCCATTTGTTTATTTTTTTAATTTTATTGCTTTAATTAATTCCGCAGAATTACAGCTATGTAATAAGCGGTTATTATTTATACTATTATATTTTTTCACAAACTATTGTCAAGCCTATCTTCTCCACAAGAGCTAGTACGATTTAATTGCGGCGCAAATTGCCATGCCCAACGCATCAAACGCATCGTCTTTTTTCCTGTCTTTTTTTGACAGATCAAAGCCGGAAATATCAACAGTTTTTTTTATCATTTCTTTAATTTGTTTTTTCTCGGCTCGTCCGTATCCGGCGATAGTCATTTTCATTTGTAAGGGCGTGAACTCGCAGGTGTGTATTTTTTTTTCCGCCGCCGCCAGTAAAATTACTCCTCTTGTCTGGCTAACGGGCATAACGGTTTTAAGGTTTTTAAAAAAGAACAGGGTTTCAACAGACATCACCTCCGGCTTATAGGTTGCAATTAATTTTGTCACTTCTTTGTGTATTTTTTTTAATCTTTCCCCTGTGGTTGCAAACTTGTCTGTTATTATGCACCCAAAATCAATAACACTAAGGGGTGTTTCGCCTCCTCTTTGTTTGCTGATAACGGCGTATCCAGTAATTACCGATCCTGGATCAATGCCAAGAATTATCATTAAGGGTTTTAATTTTTTAGGTTTGAGTAAATTTCGTTGACTGCGTCGTTGTCGTCTAATGCTTCGAAAAGACGCTGAGCCTGTTCCTTTTCTTTTTCTGAAATAACAACCTCTTCTTTAGCAACAAAATCTATGGATGCAGATTCAATTTTTATGCCTTTTGCTTCCAGCGCTTTTTTTACTTGTTCCAAATTTTCAGGTTTTGTATAAATATCAACTGTGTTTTCTTCTGCAGAAACATCGTCAGCCCCCAATTCTATTGCCAGCAATTCTAGCTCTTCTTTTGTGGTTCCTGCAACGGGTACGGTTATTGTCCCCTTATTTTCAAACATCCATTTTACCGCTCCTTCTCCCGCCATCTTCCCGTTGTTTTGATTGAAGGTTGATTTTATCTCGCCCAAAGTTCGGTTTGTGTTATCAGTAATTCCGCTCACAACCACTGCAATTCCGCCAGGACCGAATCCTTCATATGTTACTGACTCTAAACTTTCTCCGGCTAGCTCGCCAGTTCCTTTTTTAATAGCCCTCTCAATATTCTCTTTAGGCATATTAGAGTTTTTGGCTTGGTCTATGATAGCTTTAAGTTTGGCGTTTTGCGTTGGATCTCCTGATCCGCCTCCTTCTTTAACGGCTATTGTGATCAGTCTGCCGTACTTGGAATAAACTTTTCCTTTTTTGGCGTCGTTAGCCATTTTTGTGGCCATGACTGTTTTTGCATGACTATGTCCTGACATGTTTGTTTAGTTTTAATTTAATAAATAATACTATTGTTGCCAAAATTAATGTTAAACCCAGTACGACCAGAAACATCATTAGCGGATTAATCGGTTTGTCTGTTTGTGCGGGCAAGCTTAGTCCGGCCATCAAATCTTCTGCTTTAATACTACCATTATTATCAGATTTTTGCGTTTTAGGCAAGCCGTCAGACCCTGGGTCTGGCGAGACGGCTTTAATTACGGGCGGCGTTTGTTTTAGTGCAGGCGTTTGTGCAGATTGCACAACCTGGGCTGACACATAGGCCAAACCCTGGGTTTTTATTTTTTGTAAAGTTGCAGGACCAATTCCTTTTACTATGTCTAAATCGTCTACCGAAGAATATGGCCTTGCATCTATTATCCTCTGGCCCAAAACCGGCCCAATTCCCGTAAGTGTGTCCAGCTGTGCCAGCGTGGCGGTGTTAATGTCCACCACCTCTGCAGCAGAAATTTCACCTGTCTGGGGAAGTAAGAAAATTAAAAAAATAAAAACTAGAATCTTTCTCATATTTTATTAATTGTACAATAAAAATGAGCAACAGTGAATAAATTTTTTTGACAAGACTTTCTATAAATTATATTTTTAGATAATATACTCGTGTTCCCAACAGCTTTTTGACAAGGAGGCACACCCCAATGTTAGTTAACGGCGAAGAGGTGTCGGCAGATGACCTGGCAACTACTTTCGAAAACATCGGGAAGTTTTTAGCCAAACTGTCACCAGAGGGTGACGGGGTTAATCTGACAATACAGCTCACTGATGGTGAGGTGATGCTCTTGGTTAACAGGTTCTTCAAACTCTATGGAATCGGGGTTGGAAGGGCGCTTGCTACTATCATCACAGGAGCTGTTGACCCAAACAGAAACGGGCCGCTCATCCGCTACACATACGATCCAGACAGGCTGATTTTTTCAACAGACCCTCGTAAAGTGGAATCATCGGTAAAAGCTCGCATGCCGGCTCGAGCGCCAACTGCCGCAAGGATACCCTCCATGGCCTGCTAATGGCCCTTGCTCTGTGTACTTACCACGGAGCTCTTTTTTTACAGTTGTTTTTAATTGCAAAAAGAGTATAAATATAAATACGAATATTATTTAAATAAATTCCATGAATCGCAAAATTTTGTTTTCAATAATCTTTACCATCTTAGGTCTAGCAGCCCTTCAAATTTCTATCAGCCGCATTATCGGGTCAAGCCAGAATTTTACTTTATTTGAGTTATTGGGGCCTATAGGCGGAATGTTTTTAGGCCCGGTGCTCGGGGCAATTTCTGCTTTTGTAGTTAGGCTTATAAACGTAATCGCTTTTCATCAGCAGCTGGATGTTTTAACCGTAATAAGATTTTTGCCCGCCATGCTGGCGGCAGTTTATTTTGGATTAAAACAAAAAAAGACAGCAATAATTTTTCCAATTTGTATTGCTTTATTTTTGTTAAATCCAATCGGCAGGCAGGCGTGGATGTATTCTTTAATATGGCTGATTCCATTTGCCGCCACTTTCGGGAAGAAAAAGTTGATTTTAAATAGCTTAGGAGCTACGTTTACTGCGCACGCAGTTGGTTCTGTAATTTTTCTTTATACGTTTGGCTTAACCCCGGCAATTTGGATGTCGTTAATTCCGGTTGTGTTTATTGAGCGTGGAGTTTTTACGATTGGAATATGCCTAAGCTGTTTAGCTTTCAACTTTGTTTTAGATAAGCTTACAAACTTTAAATTTGCCTCGGCCTTAAAGCCATTTGTTAAGCAGGATCTACTTTTCAATGCTGGTAAAAGCAATTAAAACTCGGCCGCTGCTTCCGCCTAATGATAATTTGCTTTCTGTTATCAAAGAAAGCGTCTTGAGTGTGGCCGAAAGATCTATAATAGTTGTAACTTCAAAAGTGGTTTCTATTTGGGAGGGCAGATGTGTAAAAATTAGCGATAAAATTAATAAAGACGAATTAGTCAAACAAGAAGCTGATTTATATCTTGATAAGATTATGACGCAAGAGCATCCTGTAATGCTAACAATTAAAAATAATATTTTAATTCCAACAGCAGGCATAGATGAAAGCAACGCCAACGGGTATTATGTTTTATGGCCCAAAAAACCCTTTCTATCCGCAAAAAAGATTTACGAATTTATAAAAAAAGAATATAAGTTAAAAAAGTTCGGGATAATAATCTCCGATAGCCACACAACCCCGTTGCGAACTGGAATTATAGGAATTGGAATTGCATATTATGGCTTTAACCCTTTACGAGATTACCGCGGTAAAAAAGATATATTTGGCAGAAAACTGAAAATGTCTCAGACAAATATAGTCGATTCACTGGCAGCTGCAGCAGTTTATGAAATGGGCGAAGGCTCAGAACAAACTCCAATATCTATAATAGAAGATGTCGGCGATATATCCTTCGGCACGTCTCAGGATGAGTGTTCCCTCAGAATTAGCATCGATGAAGATATTTATTCTCTACTGTTAAAATCCGGCAAATGGAAGAAAGGAGGTACAAAAAAGTGAAACAACAAAAAATCGCCACTCGGCGATTTTTTGTTAAATTAGTTTGCTTTGGTTTTTGTTTTTAAATCCTAAATGCTCGTAGGCTAGGTTGGTGGCGACTCGGCCTTTGGGAGTGCGCTCAAGCAAACCGCATTGCATTAAATATGGTTCGTAAATGTCCAAAATTGTTTCTTCTTCTTCCATGGCAGCTGCCGCTAAAGATTGCAAACCAACCGGCCCGCCATTAAATTTTTCAATTAACGCCTGAAGAATATTTCTGTCGCTTGGGTCTAGGCCCATTAAATCTACCTCCAGAGAATTCAAAGAATTCTCCGCAATTTCTTTTGTAACAGTGCTAGCTCCCTGGACTTGGGCAAAGTCCCTGACTCTTTTTAAAAGCCGGTTGGCAACTCTTGGGGTAAACCTTGAACGGTTGGCGATGACGGCCGTGGCTTCGGGTTCTAGCTTTATATTCAAAAGTTTTGCAGACCTGTCGATTATTTTTTTAATATCGTCTTTGCTGTAAAAATTAAGCTGAAAAGTGGCTCCAAAGCGATTTCTCAAAGGAGCCGACAGCAAGCCAGGTCTTGTGGTAGCTCCAATTAAAGTAAACTTCGGCAATTTTAACTCCATTGTGCGCGCCATCGGACCCTTTCCTAAAACCAAGTTCAACTTGTAATCTTCCATGGCAGGATATAGATACTCTTCTATGGTTTTGTTGATTCTATGGATTTCGTCTAAGAATAGAACATCTCCTTCTGATAAATTTGTCAGAATTGCAGCTAAATCGCCAGCTCTTTCTAAAGCTGGCCCAGAAGTGGACTTTATGGTTTTACCCATTTCGTGGGCTACAAGGTAGGCGAGAGTGGTTTTGCCTAATCCGGAGTTTCCATAAAACAGCAAATGGTCCGGGCTTTGGGATCTCTGCTTGGCAGCTGTTATAATAACCCTTATATTTTCCTTAATCTTGTCCTGGCCCACATAATCATGCCAAGAGCTCGGCCTTAAAGCAGAGTCTAACACCTCGTCATCCTTTATAATTTTTTCCGGTATAAGGCTTGACATATGGGTTAAATAATGATATACTTGAAGATATTTGAATTATACCATAAGCGGCTCTAGAGTTGAGGGTATTTATTTGGATTCGCCTCAGCTTCGGATAATCTTGCTCCGGCTCGATTATTCCTCAGGCAAATCTTTATTTATGTCCCAGACATAATGGTACCCTCAACTCTAGAGCCGCTTAGTTTGTCTAATTATCGGCCACCTCAGAGGTGGTTTTTGCTTCGTCGGCTTCAACAACTCTGGCCACCTCGTCAAAAGTTGTTTTGCCCAACGCAACATCTATTAATCCGGACTGGTACATTGTTATCATTCCTTTTTTAATGGCCAAAGTTCTAATTTCAGAAACTGGGGGATTGGTTAAAATGAATTTTTCCATTTCAGAGTCAACCAAAAATGCTTCAAATAGTCCTTGCCTCCCCCTGTATCCTGTAAAGTTGCAGGCTGCGCATCCGCCCTCTTTTACTTTGGCAATTTTTACCTCGTTTAAGTCGGGAAGCTTAATCTTAGATGGCAAATCTTTAAGTCCTGTTTTCAGCTTTGATAATTCGCTTGCGGTCGGTTTCGCAAGGATCGAACACTCTTTACACACTTTTCTTAATAATCTCTGTGCTACCGCCATTTTCAATCCCGACGCAATCGATGAAGGTTCTACACCAAGGTCCACAAGTCGCGGGATGGTCCCAGCCGCATCATTGGTGTGTAATGTAGATAATACCAAGTGACCGGTTAAAGCTGCCTGAAGGGCTATTTTAGCTGTCTCAAGGTCTCTGACTTCACCAACTAGAATAACGTCCGGATCCTGCCTTACGATAGATCTTAAGCCATCGGAAAAGTCATATCCTTTTTCCGGAGCAACTTGTGTTTGGGAAACTCCTTTCAAATGATATTCTATCGGGTCCTCGATCGTTATAATTTTAATTTCAGGGTTTTGGATCTTTTTTAAGAAGGCGTACAGGGTAGTTGTTTTACCAGAACCGGTGGGACCTGTAACAATTATCATTCCGTTTGGTTTGGCAATTTCTTTCTGGAAGGTTTTATATAAATCTTCCCTCAAGCCCAAGTCATCTAGAGAAATTAAACTTTTCGGGTTTAAAATTCTCATAACAATTGATTCTCCATATTCCGCCGGCAGGCTGGAAGTTCTTACTTCAATGACAGTGTCGTTTACTTCTATTGTAAATCTGCCGTCTTGGGGCTTGTCCGTGACATTTAGTTTCAGTTTTGAAAGAAGTTTTAAACGGCTAAGAAGGTGATGGTACGTGTCGTGGTCAAAAAAAACAACATCCTGTAAGATGCCGTCCAATCTTATTCTTAACCTTGATTCCTCTTCTTGCGGTTCAATGTGAACATCGGAAGCATCCAGCTTTATTGCTCCATATAAAATAACGTCCAAAAGTTCTGTGACGTTTTCGGTCCGATATTCGTGGATTTTCTTTTTGAAACCCTCAATATCTTTTACCTGGCCTTCGATCTCTTCAATTACCTTTGGAGATATTGTTACAGAGCCTAATAATTTTTTTTCTTCTGTCATTATTGCTTTATGTTATCTGTTATTATTTTTAAATCCGCCCCTTTTTTCATTAAATTTGAAGCTATCTCAAAAATGTTCGCCGTCAATTTAGTTTTAAAATTTCCGGTGTAAACAACTATGCCAGACAAAAGGCAAATTGCTGATTCCTTGGTGATGTTTTCTACCAAGCTGAATATCATTTCTGGGATGGAGCTCTCTCCTATCAGGTTAATTTTACCAAATTTTTTGTTCTCTTGGCTATTACCGATATTCACAATGGGCGAATCCAACAAAAATCCAAAGGAATTTAGTTTTTCTGAGAGTTTCTTCTGGTAATCTTCTACGCCAACGGTTATAACGAGATCGGGTTTGGCTTCCGCAAAGTAAAACGCAATATTATCTTTCTTTATATTACCATTTTCCAGCGTTAAATGTATTTGCAACGCGTCATTGTTCTTTTCGTAATAGATTTGAGAAATTTGGGCGACATTGTTTGGGATGGAAAGCACAAAGTTTTTAGGATAAGAAATAAAATCTAGAGATGGTGACAAAAACTTAAGGTTTTCAGGCAAATCGTCCATGAGCAGGTTTACATTCTTGCCCAAATCTTTTAAAGTATAAAAAAGAGCCAGTGTAGAGGTTATGGCCTCTGGCTCTTGGGAAGTAATCAAATAGACATTTTTCGATTCAGAAATTAAATTTTTAGTTTCCTGTAATTCCATAGTTTTATAATACCCTAAACGAATTCATTTTCAATGTCAAATCGTTTTATTAACATGCCAAAAAAGTTTATCACAAAAAGTTACAGACAGACGCAAAAATTGGGGGAGAGCCTGGCAAAAGAAATATTGGAAATACCCGCACAAAAGCATGCGGTTGTTTTGGCCTTAAGCGGAAACTTGGGCGGAGGAAAGACGACTTTTCTGCAAGGATTTGCCAAGGGGCTTGGAGTGAAAGATAAAGTGTTGAGTCCGACATTTGTGATTATGAAGAGATTTAAAGTTCCAAGTTCCACGTTCCAAAGTTTTTACCACTTCGACTGTTATCGCTTCAAGAAAGCAGAAGATATCTTAGAATTAAATTTTAAGGAGATAATTTCCAATCCCAAAAATATTGTCGCCATTGAATGGCCGGAGAGGATCAAGAAGGTTCTCCCTAAGAACACAGTTTGGATTAAATTCACCTGCCCTGAGTCGCGCCGAAGGGTCGATAAAACCAAAAGAGAAATTAATTTTAAAATATGATAGAATAAGGAATGGAAAAGAGATTAATTATTATTGATTCGAATGCGCTGTTGCACAGGTCTTTTCATGCGCTTCCGCCATTGATGACTAAAACTGGGCAGGAGACAGGAGCTGTTTATGGATTTTTGCTAACTTTGTTCAAGGCTATTACAGATTTGAGGGCCGATTATGTTGTTGCTTGTTTCGACACAAAAATGCCCACATTTAGACACGATATGTTTAAAGACTATAAGGGGCAAAGACCAGCAACGCCACCGGGAATTGTCTCACAAATACCGGTTGCCAAAGAAGTCTTGGAGACCTTTAAAATTCCTGTTTTTGCAAAAGAAGGAGTAGAGGCAGATGATTTGATTGCCACTATTTGCGCGAAAGTTTCTGATATGGAAATATATATAGTGTCTGGAGATTTGGATAACACACAATTGGTGAACGAAAATATAAAAGTCTACACTTTAGGAAAAGGCATTAAAGATACTGTTATTTATGATATAAATAAGGTAAGGGAAAGATTTGGGGTTGAACCTGCGCAGATGGTGGATTATAAAGCCCTTACCGGAGATGCGTCTGACAATATTCCAGGAGTTGAAGGGATTGGTAAAAAAACAGCAGCAGAAATAATACAGAAATACGGAAATATAAAAAATCTTTACGAAGAACTTTCCACCGATACCGCTGTTTTGAAACCAAAGGTAAAAGAACAGTTGAAACAAAATAAAGAATCGGCTTTGATGTCTCGTGATTTGGCCCAAATGAAGAATGATGTAGATATAAATTTTTTGCTTGAAGACTGCAAATTTGGTGATTTTGACAAAGGAGAAGTTGAAAAAAAGCTATACCAGCTGGAATTTAATTCTTTAATAAATAGGTTGCCGTCGTTAAAAAATAACTAATATAATATTATAAACCCATGTCAAAAATTACAACGAAAATTACTATTCCCATAGTTTTGGTAGGTATTTTTGCTGTAGCTATCTTTTTTGCCATCGATTACGAAAAGACAGATTACAGCTTCTATATTATAATTTTATTTTTTGCTGTTTATATATTTTTTTTCGGCTTTTCGACCGGGCAGAATCTGTCTTCACCCATTAAAAAATTATTGGAGAAGGCCACGGAGCTAAGCAAAGGAAATCTGTCTAGCAGGGTTTATTTGGAGACCAAAGATGAGCTTTCGGAACTGGCGGGTGTTTTTAATAAAATAGCCGAGGAGTTGGAGTTGAGCCGTCTCCAGCAAGAAAATGCTGAAAAGTCTGTTGGCATAAAAGTAAAAGCCAGGACAGAAGAATTGGAGGAGACAATAAGCGCCCTAGAGCAAAAAGTGAAAAACAGAACCATAGAATTAGAAAGGATGGTTAAAGAACTAAACTCCCTGCGAGGCGCCGGGAAAGACAAAGAACTTGAAAAAGTTCCGCAGAAAAAATAATTAAAAATTATGCCAGAGCTGCCCGAAGTAGAAACAACAGTGAAGGGTTTGAATTCAAAGGTCCTTAAAAGGACCTTTGTTGATGTTTGGTCTGATTGGCCCAAGTTGATTAAAAAACCAAAAGACTTTGGGCAGTTTAAAAAAGATTTAAAAAATAAAAAAATAATAAAAATTTGGCGGAGAGCAAAAAATATAATTTTTAACCTATCAGGTAATTACTCTCTTTTAGTGCATCAAAAAATGACGGGGCACCTACTGGTGGGAGAGTGGGAACAGAAAGATGGCAAGTGGCTGCCCCAAAAACAAGGTCCGCTTAACGATCCATATAATAGATTTTTGCACTTGATTTTCTTTTTGGATAATGGGAACATGATGGCTTTATCCGATGCCAGGAAATTTGCTAAAGTGGAATTGTGGAAAACAAATGACTTGCTGGGTTCCGAAGATTTTAAAAAGATTGGTCCGGAACCTTTGGAGAAAAGCTTTACGTTTATAAAATTCAAAGAAGCTTTAGGAAAAAAGAAGAGCGGACGGATTAAACAGGTTTTAATGAATCCAGAAGTAATCGCCGGTATCGGGAATATTTATTCGTCAGAAATTTTGTGGCAGGCAAAAGTGCATCCAGAAAAAAGTATTGCAAAATTAAGCGAGGAAGAGTTAGAATTGCTTTACCAAGCAACAAAAAAAGTTTTAGCCCTCGGGGTGAAATTGGGTGGAGAAAGCTTTTCTGATTACAGAAAACCAGACGGAAGCAAAGGAGATTTCGACGCAGAAAGGAAAGCATACAAAAGAGAAGGACAAAAATGCAGCCGTTGCGGAACAAAGATTAAAAGAATAAAATTCGGCGGTAGGAGCGCATTCTTCTGCCCCAGCTGCCAACCCTTCGACTAACGCTCAGGGTTGTGCTGAGCGCGGTCGAAGCACAAAAGTTATAATGATTTATTTTATTTACGGAGAGGATTCTTATAGGGCGAAAAGGAAGCTGGCGGAGATAGTAAATGGATATAAAAAAGTCCACGATTCTGGGCTTAATTTGATTTACATTGACGCCGATGAAAAAGATTTTAGAGATTTTTATAGTAACCTTAAAATTAACTCGATGTTTGCTGAAAAAAAGCTGATAGTTTTAAAAAATGCTTTTAGCGACGCAAAGTTTCAGGAAGATTTTTTAGCAAACATAAAAGCCCTGGAAAGTACAAAAGACATTGTTATTGTTTATGAAGATAAGGCCGCAGATCAGAGGACCAAGTTTTTTAAAGGCCTGCAGAAATGCGCGAAATGCCAGGAGTTTAGCTGTTTACAGCCAGCAATGCTTAAAAAATGGGTGGAGCAAGAATTTGTGAACAGTAAAATAAGTATAAACACAGACGCGTTAGGCTTGTTGATAGATTCTGTGGGAGATAACTCATGGCAGATGACGAACGAAATAAGCAAATTATCAAATTACAAAAAAAGCGGCACTATTGATAAAAAAGACGTTGAGTTGATGGTGAGACCAAATATTGAAAACGATATTTTTAAGACAATTGATGCGTTGGTCTCAAAAGATAAGAAATTAGCACTGTCTTTGATGCACAAACACTTGGATGATGGCGAAGTCCCGCTTTATTTGCTTTCTATGATTACTTACCAGATAAGAAATCTTTTGGTAATAAGAGAGTTACAGGATTTGAGAACGCCGTATGCTTTAATGGCAAAAAAAAGCGGTTTGCACCCGTTTGTTGTCCAAAAAAGCAGTTATATGTGCGGGCAGTTCCCGATTGATAAGCTAAAAAAAATCTACCATAAAATTTTTCAGGTAGATTTGGATATTAAAACGGGAAAGATTGAAGCAGAGACGGCACTGGACTTGTTATTATCAGAAATTTAGACCTTTCTATCTATAAGTTTTGTCAATCTCGATTTATGTCTTGAAGCGTTATTCTTTTTGATCACTCCCACCTTGGCGGCCTTGTCGAACGCTTTGTAAATTTCTGGCAAAAGTTTTTTGGCTTCTGCCATTTTCTTTGCCAAAACTAAAACTTTGGCTTCTTTTACAAGCGCCTTTATTTTATCTTTATAGACTGAATTCTGCTCTTTTCTTCTGGCAGATTGCCTTATAGCTTTTTTAGCCGATTCTGTTATTGCCATAAATTTTATTAATAACCAGATAATATCATATAGCCACCATTTTTGCAATAGTGGCATGCTTGCCTATATTGTAATTAATGGTAAAATTAATAAATTAATATCTAAAATAATTTTAGATTATGTCGGAGAGAAGTGAACCTTTTTCTGGCGGTGATAAATTTGGGGGAGATCCTAAAGAGTTTGGTCTGGATGTGACTAATATTTTAAGCGGAGTTGTTGAGGAAACTAGGGTTGAAAAAGCGCCGGTGCCAGAGAACGGAAAAGAAACGTCTCAAAAAGGAGGAGAACCAACAACGTTGGGTAATCTAGGGGATGTTCTGCCAAATAATATTGATAGGGTAATTGTCCAGGAGCCAACACCGGCAGTGCCAGAAGTTGCGGTTGATTTGGCAGAGCCTAAGCCAGAAACTACCTCGGAAAAAGTTGTAACCAGTAAAGAGTCAGCCGTAGAAAGAAGGAAGAAGAAACCAAAAGTCAGAAAGAAATTAGAAAGAGCAGTAAAGTTGGAAGCCAAACCAAGAAAAAATAAAAAATTAGAGACTGCCACAGAAACCGTATCGGAAGCTTACACGGGAACTCTCCCCGAGACTACTCCAGAAATTACGGCGGAAGCAACTCTAAGTCCAGATGAGGGCTTGGTTACTCCGGTTAAAAAGACAGGAGAGTCAGAAGCCGATATATTGGCGGCGGTAGGCGCTGAACATAAAGCTGAAGGGGTAGCTGGCCCAGAAGCTGGTCCAGCCGTTACGCCAGAGACTGCATTGCCCGAAACTGCCCCGACAGAGACGAAGCAAGAAAATCCCCTGGAAGAGTTGCAAAGGAAAGATATTAAAAGCATTACGGAAACGTATGTTGAGGCGGCTAAAATTGATTCTAAAACAAAAAAAGTTATCGGTGAAATGTTGGCTGAGTACGCCAAAGACAAAAACCGAGAATTTGCTTTAAGGTGGTTTAGCAAGAATGAAGCATTAGTCAGAGAAAAGGGGATAATTATACCGCCAAAAGTTTCAGACGAGTGGAAAATTAACACAGTCTTAGGTTCTCCAGAAAAAGGAGGAATGGGAGTAATTTTAGATGGTAAAGATCCAGAATATAAAGACATCGGTGACGAGCTGGAAATGATTGGAATTTTGCGAATAGACATCGGTAAAAATCAAGTTCCGCCTAAAGCGCCAGCTCTGCTGTTAAATTACTTGCAGGGGAAGTTTGAAAGCGCGGTTGCTGACAATCGAAAAGATGAACAAGAAAAACTGTTTTTGCTGAGGAAAGAAATCGCCGAAACGACGATGAAGGAGGATATTTCTCTTAGGGCGGAAGAATTGGCCGCTGATAAATTTGCCCAGAAAGATTTATGGGTTGAAAGTAGACTCGGCGCAAAAAAAGACGAGCTTTATGCAAAAACAGCTGGAGAATTAATGGAAGCAGAGTGGCAGAATTTTAGAAAGCTTCAGCCAAGTCAGAGAAGAAAACAGCAAAAAGAATTAGGAATTGATTTAGAAATAGCGCGCGACAGTTTTGACAGATTGACGGTAAATCAAAACTATACTCCCGAACAAGCGCTTGAAGCATTTAATAAATACAATCATGATCTATTTTGCGGAGGAGTCATAAGACTTGCCCAAAAAAATGGTATAGAGGGGACAGCTTTTTATGGCATGTTGGCTAATGGCTATAAGCCCTATGGGAAGCAAAGGTCTAAAGGTTTTTTTGGTGGTAGAATCCTTTTGCCGATGAAAGGTGGAAGTACCACAGAAGTATCCTCGAAGGGTTATGATGCTTTTGTTGAAAGAAAAGGAGCAGATTTTTTAAAAACTTTTGAATCGCAAGCAAGGGCAGAACTGGAGTTAACATGGAACACTGACCGCGAGAACGCGGTAGTTGCAGGAATAGAAAATCGCATAACCGAAATTGCAAAATCACCAGAAACCACAATAGGACGCGTTAAGGAAATGTATCAACAGGCCAGAACAAGAATATTGCTAGAATTCGCAGCTAAGCTAGCAGAAAGTAAAGGATCAAGGACAGACGCAGAACGGGAAAGAACAGCCAGAGAGGCCGGCAAAGAACCAAGCAAGACCGAAAAAGCCCCTGATACTACAATAAATTTTGTTTCGGATACTTATAAAGATGAAGACGGAAGGTATGGAGGAGAATTGGAAGGTCTTACCGGAGAATTTGACCGGGATTTAGAAATTTTAAGCAGTTATCTAAAAAGATTAGTCGACAGAGATATGACTCCTAAAAAACTGAAAGGTATAATAGATCGTAGAGAAGGCAAACAGCTCTATAAAGAAAGCTGGCTTGGCAAAGGTGGAAACGAAAGTTATGGAAACGGATTATTTGAATGGTTTAAGGCAATAGCGGATTCTATTGAGGCTAATAGGAGAAAAGAGGCCAAAAAAAAGGAAAAGAAAAAATAAAAATTATGATTCCATATTTTTTATCAAATAAAAATTTACAAGAACTTGTTAAAGCGCTCAAAATTAATGATGCGCAGAAAAGTTTTTTACTAAATGAATTGCCTCAAATGAATGGGAAAGAGCGTCTTGAACTTTTAGATATGCTTAAAAAAGTGTTTGTTTTAGATAAAGAGGAGAGCCAGGCAATTAAGAAAATAAAAGACAATTGGCTCAAAGCTTCTTAATTAAGTCGCGGAGTTCGGCGGCACGCTCAAAGTCCAAATTTTTAGCGGCTATTTTCATTTCTTTTTCTAAAAGGTTTTTATCGTTTATCGCAAAAAATTCTTCTGAAATACTTTCCTGTTCTGAGAGGTACCCTGTGGGTCCCGAAGGATTAGAGAAGCCCCACTCTCGTATTCCTGAAGTTATTGTTTTTGGGGTTATATCGTGTTTTTTGTTGTAAGCTTCTTGGATTTTTCTTCTCCTGTTTATTTCTTTTATGGCATTTTTCATCGACATGGTTTCTTTGTCGGCGTACAAAATTATTCTGCCATTTATGTGTCTTGCTGCCCTGCCCATTGTTTGCACTAAAGTTGTTTCATTTCTTAAAAAACCTTCCTTGTCAGCGTCTAAAATGGCAACCAATGAAACCTCCGGTAAGTCAATTCCCTCCCTTAGAAGATTAATTCCAACCAAAACATCGTATTTTCCTTCTCTAAGGTCTTTTAAAATTTTAGGCCTCTCCATTGTTTTAACTTCCGAGTGCAGATATTGTGTTTTTATCCCTCTTTCAACCAAATAATTTGTTATTTCTTCGGCTAATCTTTTTGTTATAGTCACCACAAGCGTTCTGTGTTTCTTCTCGACTTGTTTTTTAATTTCATCTATCAAGTCCTTAATCTGGTTTTCTGTTTTGCGTATTTCTATGGCCGGTTCAAGGAGGCCAGTGGGTCTTATTAACTGTTCTACAATGTTTTTCCCGGATTTTTGTCTTTCAAAAACAGCAGGGGTGGCGGAAACATAAATTGTTTGTTTTTGCCTTTGTTCAAACTCGGTAAAAGTGAGCGGACGGTTATCAATGGCCGAAGGCAATCGGAATCCAAAATCAATCAAAGTTTGTTTTCTTATTTTATCTTGCACCGACATGGCTCGTATCTGTGAAACAGAAATATGGGACTCGTCAATAAATATCAACGAGCCATCGGGGTTGAAATAATTAAAATAATCAACCAATGAAAAGGGCGCCTGGCCAGGTTTTCTAAATTCCATGTGGCTTGAGTAGTTTTCAATCCCATTACACCAGCCGGTTTCTTTTAGCATCTCCAAATCGTAATTTGTTTTTTGTTCTAATCTTTCGGCCTCCAAAAGTCTGTTCTTTTTTTTGAAATTTTTTAATTGTTGTTCTAATTCTATTTTTATATTATTTATGGCAATATTAACTTTGTCTTGTGGGGTCACCCAAAAATGAGCAGGGAAGAGTTTGTAGGTGTTGGGTGTTAGGTGTTGGGTGTTAGAAAGTCCCGGTTGCAGTTCTGAAATTTTGTTTATTTTATCACCCAAAAATTCTATGCGTAATATTTTTTCTCCAGTTACAATATAAATTTCTACGAGATCTCCCCGCACCCTAAATGTGCCGGGCTTCCAGCCCAAGGCTGGTCCGCCTCGGGCGGAAAAATCATCCCTCTGGTATTGTAGGTTTATAAGCAAGGCTATAAAATCTTTCCGTTTGATTTTCTGTTTAAGTTTTATTTCCAAAGAAATATTTTCATAATTTTCTGGTGAACCAATGTTATAAATGCAGGAAACTGAGGCGACAACAATTACATCTTTCCGCATTGTTACATCTTGGACGGCCGCATGTCTTAATCTGTCAATTTCTTCATTAATTTTTGCATCCTTTTCTATATATGTGTCTGATTGCGGGATATAGGCTTCGGGCTGGTAGTAGTCATAATAAGAAACAAAGTAATGCACTGCGTTGTTGGGGAAAAATTCCTTAAATTCCTGGTAAAGCTGGGCGGCTAAAGTTTTATTGGGGGAAATAATCAAAGTTGGTTTTTGTATTTTTTCAATTACTTTGGCCATTGTAAAAGTTTTGCCAGATCCCGTTACACCCAAAAGCACCTGGTCTTTGATTCCAGATTTTAAATTTTCAGACAACTGCTTTATGGCAGTTGGCTGGTCGCCCTTGGGCTTGAACTTGGAAACTAATTTAAACATGCTAATATATAAGTATGATAAGTTTTTTAGACGGAAGAATTATATTAAAGAGAGACAAGTTTATTATAGTTGAAGTCAACAATATTGGCTATAAGGTTTTTTTGTCGCGCCAAACCTTGTTAAGATTACCAGAGATTGGAGAGACTATCAAGCTTTTTACATATCAAAATGTCAAAGAGGAGGCTTTAGATCTTTACGGTTTTTTGAGTTATGAGGAACAGGAATTTTTTGAAACATTAATGGAAATTCGCGGAGTGGGGCCAAAATCAGCTTTGGACATTTCAGCGCTGGGTTCTTTGGATAAAATAAAAGACAGGATTTTGAGACAAGATGAAAAAGTGTTTGAAGGAATTCCGGGGATAGGGTCAAAAAAGGCAATGACAATAATTTTAGAACTGACAGGAAAAATAAAAATGCTTGATGGCCACAAAAAAGGTTCGGCTGACGAAGCAGAGGGAGCTTTAATGCAGTTAGGATTTTCTAAGCAGCAGGCAAAAGACGCTTTAAGCCGTGTGCCTGGTTCTGTAAAAGACCCAGAAGAGCGCATAAAACTAGCATTAAAAACCTTAGGAAAATAATTGACAATTTTAACCTCTCTTAGAGAAGGCGCGTTTTTACACAAATTAAACACGAAAACGCCTCTTCTCAAAAAGAGGTTTTTATTTCCAGTTTTTTGAAAACCCAACATGGGAGACATACAATGTCTACTGCAAAAGCTTGGGAAATTGCGAAAAAAGCGGAGGCGGAACACAAAAACAGCGGGAATGCCAAAAAAAGGTGCGAGCTTTGCTTTAGTAGGTGGAGGGCTAGTGGAAGCAAGGAAGAAGATAAACCTCCAGTTTACCCGGCGGATTTCAACGGGAGGTGTCCTGATTGCGGGTCTAAACTTTCAGACTCATTTGTCTCCTTTTAACCCAGCAGGCCGACTCATTCGAGCTCGGCTTTTTTATTATTTGACAAAGCAGAAAAAAGGATTAAGCTAAAGACTCAACAGACTTTGTGGTCTTTGAAAAAGAGAAGGGGGAAGAATATGAAAATATTTAAACTGGCAACAAAGGCGATAGGTCGTTTGGGCCTTACGGACCAGGTTTTGCTAGGGTGGGGTGGCGATCTACCCAAATGTCCTATTTGCCGGAAGCCATTGTTCCCTCACACCGTTGACGGAGAATTCGTATGCAAAGAATGCCCCGGCGACGCCAAAGCACCAAGTGAAATCGATAACGTGGGATAAATGGTAAGCCTTCTTAAGTGAGGGCTTTTTTTTGTTATCTTCTTATGATAAGTTATAAATATGACCTTAAAGGAAACAATTCACCCAGTTAAATACCGCGAAGCGGTAATTTTGCTTTTAGCAAAATTATTTAATCGGGTAAAAAAAATTATACCGAAATTTTTGTTAAGAATTTACCATTATAAACTGGCGCTGTTGGGGGCCGTGATTTCTGGGTTTCCGGGGAAGAGTAAAGATTTAAAGATAATCGGGGTAACAGGCACCAGCGGAAAATCTACAACCGTTGATTTTATAACAAGAATTTTAGAAGAACCCTTCGACTCCGCTCAGGGCAGGTCTGGCGCAAGGGTTGCTTCAATTTCTACAATCAGATTTAAAGTTGCGGGGTCCAAAGGACACCTCGAATGGGAGAATAAATATAAGATGTCTATGCCCGGAAGATTTGTGATTCAAAAGTTTTTGAAGCAGGCAAAAGACGCGGGATGCAGGTATGTTGTTTTAGAAGTTACATCTCAAGGAATTGAACAATTTCGCCATAAATTTATAAATTTTGATACGGCTGTTTTCACCAACCTAACTCCAGAGCACATAGAAAGCCATGGCGGTTTTAAAAACTACAGAAATGAAAAGCTGAAATTATTTAAGGCAACAAAAAATATTCATGTTATTAATGTCGACGACGAAAACGCAAAATATTTTTTGGATATTCCGTGCGCCCAAAAAATTGAATTTTCGACAAAAGATGCGGCTAATTTCAACGATATGAACGCCTTGGCTGCAATTTCTGTTGCAAAAGCATATGGCATTGGTTTGGATGTTTGCAAAAGAGCATTGGCAAAAATTAAATCAATCCCGGGAAGAATGGAGGTTATTTCCGAAAGTCCGATTAAAGTTGTTGTTGACTATGCGCACACGCCTGCACAGCTTGAAGCGATCTATAAAAGTCTTGGCAAAAATTTGGTTTGTGTTTTGGGATCTTGCGGAGGCGGGCGGGACAAATGGAAAAGGCCGGTGCTGGGAGAAATTGCAAAGAAATATTGCAGGGAGGTTATAATTACCAACGAAGATCCGTACGACGAATCGCCAATGGAAATTATGAATCAGGTTGCAGAAACGGCGGGTAGGCCCGGCGGGCACCCCGCTCAGAAAATATTAGACAGGAAGGAAGCAATAGAAACTTCGGTAAAGTTAGCAAAACCCGGGGACGTTGTTATAATCACGGGCAAGGGGTCCGAGCCCTGGATGTGTTTGGAAAATGGCAAAAAAATTCCTTGGGACGACCGCCAAATTGCGCGTGATGCGTTAAAAAACAGATAGCTTGCACGTTGTCTGAATTTATGTTAATGTATAGGAGACACACAAAAGATGTCTTTTTTATTTTATCATTATGGAAAAAACAAAAGAATTCTCACATTCAGTAAAGAAATCTATTCGTACGCAAAAGGCGCAAATAAGGCGCCAGTTTTGGGATGTTAAAAAACAAGAAGAGTTAATAAAAGACTTATACATTAAGCTTGCGCCGAAAGAAACAATCAAGTCGGTGTAAATAATATGAAAATACAAGACATAGAAAAGTTGTCTATAAAAATAGGCACAGAGGCTGATTTTAGAGGTAAAGAAGGCGTGCAAAAATTGCTTGATGCCAAAAAACAGAAATTCGATAAAATGTCGGAAAAGGAGAAGGAGGAGTTTGACAAAGACGCGCTCGAGAATCCTTTTTTAGATTCTGGAGTTTATAACGTAGCCGAAGATAAAGACATAAAAAGGGTTTTAGTTGGAATAGACATAGGACCAGAAGAAATTTTAATAGCAAAGGAGTTGGGCAATATTGATTTAGTTATAGCCCATCACCCAATTGGCAAAGGATTGGCTCAATTAGCAGATGTTATGGATTTGCAGGCAGATGTTTATAATTATTATGGCGTGCCGATAAATGTTGCCGAAGGCTTGATGAAAGAAACAATTTCAGAGGTTGCCAGAGGAGTTAATGCATCTAACCATCAAAGGACGGTTGACGCAGCCAGGCTTATGAAGATTAACCTGATGAATTCACACACTCCTTGCGATAATTTGGCTGCCAAGTTCCTGAATAATTTTTTACAGGGAAAAAGGATAGAAAGAGTCGGCGAATTGATAGACGCCTTGAAAGAAATCCCGGAATACAAGGAGGCCATGAAAATTGGCGTAGGTCCTAAAATTTTTGCCGGATCAGCAGAAAATCACTGTGGCAAGATTGCCTTAACTGAAATCACCGGAGGCACAGAAGGCGCTCCTAAGCTATACGAAAAAATGGCGCAAGCCGGAGTTGGCACTGTAATTGGAATGCATATTTCGGAGGAAGGAAAAAAAGAAGCAGATCTTGCCCATGTCAATGTTGTCATCGCCGGCCATATTTCTTCTGACTCCTTGGGAGTGAACTTACTTATGGATGAATTAGAAAAGCAAGGCATAGAAATCGTACCTTGCTCTGGTTTTACAAGATTTTCAAGGGTTAAATAATATAGTACAATAGTAGTTATGAGGGGGATGCGAGATTTATTCTCAAGGACATAATAGTTTGCAGTGGAAGCGGTTAAATTACATAACTGGATTCATTGTCCGAATCTAGACCTAGGGAAAAAGCCAAAGTCGCCGCAAATTATTAGCCCCCTCGACAAAGTCCGTCCCCGCCTTGCGGTGGCGGTTTTTGTTTGATGTACGTCAAATATTTTGATAGAGTAGAGTAAGAGGTAAATATTAATAATAAACTTAAAAAACATGCCTATAAAGAAAAAAACAGAAAAAAAATCAGCAGAGGGAAAATTAATCGGCAAAATAACCCATTATTTTTCCAATATTGAAGTTGCAGTTATAGAATTGACTTCTCCGGTAAAAGAGGGAGACATAATAAGAGTAGTCGGTGGCAAAGAAACTGATTTTGAGCAGGAAGTGAAATCTATGCAGGTTGACCACAAAGAAGTTAAGTCTGCTAAAAAAGGAGATTCGATTGGGTTAAAAATAAAAGAGAAAGTTCACGAAGGGTATAAGGCATATAAGATATAATTAGATGACAGATAATATAAAAGAGCAGGTAGAAGACAAAATTATTGATCTAATAGGTTTAAATGGCGGTGGCAGATTGGTTGTTTTTAAGCCTGAAAACTCGGCTAAAGATTTGGTTGTTGAGAAAAGAGGAGATTACAAAAAAAGGGTAATTTCTTTACGGGTTTTTTGCGAGGAGCTAGCCGAATCGAATAATTCTGGCAACAATTTTTTAAAATTAGCAGATGCAAGGAAAGCAAGCCCGGAAGAAAATTTGTATTTTGTATTTGTCCATTTCGACTTTATCAAGCGGGATATCAGCGATAGGTTTTGGGTTATCCCTTCTGTCATTTTTCAGGAACTGGACGAAAAAAGCAGTCTTTCCCGGTTTTTAATGAATAAAAAGGGCTTTGTAAGATTTTTAATTGAGACTTTATAAAAAATGAAGTTTTCAGCAGACTTTCACATACATTCAAAATATTCTAGGGCAGTTTCGCCCATGATGGATTTAAAAAATCTTGATATGTGGGCAAAAATAAAAGGGCTGAAAATTCTAGGCACAGGAGACTTCACTCACCCTAAATGGTTTGATGAAATAAAAAAAGAATTGAGCCCCGCGGGGTATCCAGGCGAGACCATGGGTCCGGGCCTTTTTAAGCTAAAGGATTCTGCCTCTGGGACAAGGTTCGTTTTGACATCTGAGATCAGCTGTATCTATTCAAAGGCAGGCAAGGTAAGGAAAATTCACGTAATTATTTTTGCGCCTTCAACAGAAACAGTAGAAAAAATAAATTTGAAACTAAGCCAGATAGGAAATTTGAAGGCAGACGGAAGGCCGATTTTAGGACTGGACGCAAAAGAATTGGCCAAAATTGTTTTAGACGCAGATGAAAGGTGTTTAGTGGTACCGGCTCATGCCTGGACGCCTTGGTTTTCTGTTTTTGGTTCGAAATCTGGATTTAATTCTTTGGAGGAATGTTTTGATGAGTATACAAAATATATTTATGCAATTGAAACTGGATTGTCTTCTGATCCTGCAATGAATTGGAGGCTTTCGCAACTAGATAAAATTAACTTAATTTCTAACAGCGATGCCCACTCTCTTCCAAAAATCGGCAGAGAGGCTAATGTTTTTGATACGGAATTAAGCTACCAAGGAATTGCAGACGCTCTTAAGGGATCCAAAGGGCACTCCGGCAAAAGTAAGTTTTTGTATACAATTGAATTTTTCCCAGAAGAGGGCAAATACCATTATGACGGACACAGGGCGTGCAACCTAAGTTTGACGCCGCAGCAATCCAAAAAATATAATAACATTTGTCCTAAGTGCGGAAAACCGCTGGTGATAGGGGTTTTGAACAGAGTTGAAGAGCTGGCTGACAGACCAGAGGGGTTTGTTCCCAAAAATGCAATCCCGTTTAAGAGTTTGATTCCTCTTAATGAAATAATTGCCGAGTCTCTGGGTGTTTCTGTATTGTCGAAAGAGGTTTTAAAATATTACAACGGTTTGATAAAAAACTTAGGCAGTGAATTCAAAATATTATTAGAATATTCAGAAAAGGAAATAGCAGACCACTCTTCGGCAGAAATTGCTAGCGGGGTTGTAAGAATGAGAGAGGGGAAGGTTTCTATCGAGCCGGGATACGATGGCGTTTACGGGAAAGTAAAAATATTTTCGGCAAAAAGCGGTTTTAAAGGTTCTAAGGGCGCTTTAGAACAGAAGACTTTGCTCTAAAAACTATTGACATTCCGAATAGCTAGGAATATTATTAACTTCCTTATTAGGAGAAAAGGGTATACAATATAATAACAAAAAAATAGTCATGGATGGAAAAATTTTCTACATAACTAAAGCAAAGTTACAGGAGCTGAAAAAAGAACACGAGGCGCTATTGGAGATTGAGCACAAAAAAGATCTGGGTCAGGAAACCCCTAAAATTTTAGAATCCGAAGATTTGAATCCAGAATTCGTGAGTTTCCAAGAAGATATAGGTTTTTTGAGGTCCAGGATTGATGAACTGAAAAATATTTTAGAGCATCACGAAGTTATAAAAAATCCGCCCAAAGATAAGCAAGGTATTATTGGGGTGGGCGCTAAAGTCAAAATAGGCGTAGACGGGCAAAAGGATGAATTTGTTATTGTTGGTACGCTTGAAGCTAATCCGGCTTTAGGAAAAATAAGCAACGAATCTCCTGTTGGCAGAGCGCTTTTGGGTCATAAGGTTGGAGACGAAGTGGTTGTTTCTTCCCCAATGAAAATAACTTATAAAGTAAAGAATATAAAATACGAGATTAGTTAAGTATTTCTGAGTATGGACAAAATTATAAAATTTTTTTCAGAAGTGGGAAAATTGAAAACAATGGCCAGACAGGGCTGGGTCATAAGGGGTGTAAAGAACCCCGAGAGTATAGCTGAACATACATTTAGGGCGGCCATTATGGCATGGGTTTTAGCCGACAAGAAGAAGTATAAACTTAATTTGGGAAAAGTCATTAAGATGGCTCTGATACATGATTTGTGCGAGGTCTATGCTGGAGATACAACCCCCTATGATTCGATTCTTCCCAAGAACAAAAAGAAGAGGCAGGAATTATTGAAGACATGGCCAAGATTTTCTGAAAAGGAAAAAATAAAATTGGCAGAAGCCAAGTATAGAAAAGAAAACGCAGGATTAGACAAGCTGATAAATGATTTGCCGTTGAAGTTGAAACAAGAGATAAAGAGTCTCTGGCTTGACTATGAAAGAGGTTCGAGTCCGGAAGGGAGGTTTTTCAGGCATGCCGATAGAATCGAAACTTTTTTGCAAGCGGCAGAATATTGGAAAAAATATAAAAAGCTTCCTTTAAAGCCTTATTGGATACAAGCAAGAGAACTTCATGATGATCCCATCCTGCTTGAGTTCATCGAGCAGATAGACAAAGAATTCCACAAAAAATAAAATAGCCCCGTATGGGGCTTTTTAGTTGTATTTGTAGTATAATATCTGAATAATATTAATAGTAATAGACATGCCAAAACTTGTAAACAAGATTATAAAAATATTAATGATGAGCGACTTTTTCTTGAATTTAGGATGGGGCCTCCTTTCGCCGATTTTTGCGTTGTTCGTTTTGCAGAAAATAACAATAGGCGACCCGGCTAAAGCCGCCGAAGTGGCTGGTTTTGCGGCTTTATTTTATTGGATTTCGAAGTCTTTTATGGAAATACCAATAGGCCGCTTTTTAGACAAACACAATGGCGAGAAAGATGATTACTGGTTTATGATGATAGGACTTTTTGTAGTTGGGTTGGTCCCTTTGGGATATTTGGTATCCACTCAACCTTGGCATATTTATGTGTTCCAGATACTTCACGCATCAGGAATGGCTATGACATTGCCTTCGTGGCTGGCAATTTTTACCAGACACATAGACAAGGGCAAAGAAGCTTTTGAATGGAGTATGGAAACAACGGCCATTGGGGCTGGAGCAGGAATAGCAGGGGGTTTTGGCGGAATTGTAGCATCAGTATTTGGTTTTAATGCGCTTTTTTACTTTGTAAGTTTTCTTACAATATTAGCCGGACTTTTATTTTTATTTATTAAAAATGACGTTTCCGTAAGGGGAGACGGACATCCGATCTCCTACGGAAAACCAATCGTTGAGCCGTAGCTTTAACATGAAAAACCAGGAGTTATCTAAAATATTTTTCCAAATAGCCGACTATTTGGATATAGACGGTGTGAGTTTTAAGCCGTATGCTTACAGGAGAGTGGCTCTTTCTTTAGATAGCTTGAAAGAAGATGCTGGAGAGATTTATAGGAATGGGGGCCTAAAAGCGCTTCAAGAAATTCCGGGAGTGGGGGAAGGAATTGCCAAGGGCATAGAAGAATATTTAAAAACCGGGAAAATAAAACATTTCGAAGAGCTCAAGAAAAAATTGCCGTTGAAGGTGGACGAATTGTTAAGGGTTGAGGGTTTGGGTCCCAAAAAAATAAAAGCTCTCTATCAAAAATTGGGAATTAAAAATTTGAAAGATTTGGAAAGGGCGGTAAAAGCGCACAAAATCGCTCCGCTTTTCGGTTTCGGGGAAAAAACAGAAAAAAACATTGTACAGGGCTTGGAATTTTTGAAGCAAAGCAAGGGCAGATTTTTGCTGGGAGATATTATGCCGACGGTGGAAGAAGTTATAGGAAGATTAAAAAAGCAGAAAGAAATAAAAGAGATTAGCGTTGCTGGTTCTGTCAGGAGACAAAAGGAAACAATTGGAGATATAGATATTCTAGTTGCGTCAAATAATCCTAAAAAAACAGCTGACTTTTTTGTTGCTATGCCAGGGGTGGAAAAGATTTGGGCGGAGGGCACGACGAAATGCTCTGTAAGATTCAAACAAGGTTTTGATATTGATTTAAGAATGGTAGCTCAAAAAAGTTTTGGTTCTGCTTTGCAATATTTTACCGGTTCGAAAGAGCACAACATTGCAACAAGAAAAATTGCCATAGGAAAAGGTTTGAAACTTTCTGAATACGGAGTTTTTCGCGGAGCGAAACAAATTGCAGGAAAAACAGAAGAAGATGTATATAAAGCAATTGGTTTGCCGTACATTGAGCCGGAGCTTCGCGAAGATGACGGAGAAATTCAGGCTGCCCTGGAAGGAAGGCTTCCTAGTTTGGTGGAGCTTAAGGACATTAAAGGAGATTTGCATTGCCACACCACTTCTTCGGATGGTCAAAGCTCTTTAGAAGAAATGGTTAAGACTGCGATGGGGATGGGATATGAATACGTCGGAATTTCTGATCATACAAAATTTTTGGGGGTTACAAACGGGCAAGATGAGAAAAAGCTTTTGGGTCAGCTCGATAAAATCCAAAAATTAAATGAAAAGATTGCAAAGACTGATAGCAGGTTTAAGGTTTTAAGTGGTTGCGAAGTTGATATAATGCCTGATGGAAATTTAGCAATAAAAGATGATGTTTTAGCAAAAATGGATTACGTTATTGCTAGTGTGCATTCAAGCATGAAAATGCCTAAAAAAGAAATGACAGAAAGAATAGTTAAGGCGCTACAAAATCCAAACGTAGATATTTTTGGTCATCCAACTGGCCGTTTGATTAACAAAAGAGACGAATACCAGATGGATTTTGATAAGATTTTTGAAGTTGCCAAGAAAACAGGAACAATTTTAGAGATTAATGCCTCTCCTTATAGACTGGACTTAAACGGTTTTAATATCAGAAGAGCGAAGGCGCATGGGATAAAAATGGTGATAGATACAGACAGCCACCAGGTGAGCCAGTTAGATTTAATGGAATACGGCATCGGCCAGGCTCGCCGTGGTTGGGCTGAAAAAAGCGATGTTATAAACACCAATTCAGTAGAAAAATTATTAGAATATTTTAAATAGCTTGATATATTTTTTAGGAGTAGTACCATTAAGTAATTTATTATTAAATAAAACTTTGTATGAAGATTAAGTACCTTGCAGTTATAGCTGTTTTAATAACAGCAATTTTTGGTTTTACGTTTTCAGTGAGCGCGCAACAAGTATCAGACTGTACAACGGGCACTGTAAATCAACAAATTACTTGCCTTACAAATTTAGTTGCACAGATCACCGCTCAAATTCAAACCCTTCAGTCTCAGCAGGGGACAACGAATCCGCCAGTTACAGCGTGGTGTTATAATTTTAATAAGAACTTAGGAACCATAGACTCGGGAACTGACGCAGTGGTCGCCTTGCATACAGCGCTACAAAAACAAGGATTTTCTTATGCTTCAGACGGAGACAACACTTACTCTGACGGGACGATAAGTGCAGTTATCCAATTTCAAGCAAAATATGGTATTTCACAAACTGGTTATGTTGGTGTAATCACAAGAGCAAAATTAAATGTGTTGTACAAATGTTCAGTTTCCGCCACGCCCTCCATCACCGTCACCTCGCCAAACGGAGGAGAGACATGGCAAACAGGTTCAACACACAATCTTACATGGATAACAACAGGAGAAGAACTCCGTAACGTCAGAGTCGACCTCTACAAAGCTGGAACCCTTCTCCAAAATATTTATACCTCTGCATCAAATGATGGAAATCAGAGCTGGACATTGCCAGCTACTTTAGCCGCAGGTAATGATTACAAGATAAGAGTAAGCAAGTATTTGAATGCTGACATCTATGATGAAAGCAATGCTAACTTCAGCATTGTTGTGCTTACGACAACCGCTATGGTTGCCTCATTGGATTCGAGTAGCCCTATGGCACAAAATATTGTAATTAACCAAACAACATGGTTGGCCAAATTTAAATTTGTTAATTCTTCTGGAAACAATGAAACTATCTCCAGGTTAGTTTTCCATAAGATTGGGACAGCTCCAGATTCTGTATTAGCTCTCACTAAGTTATATTCAAGCAATTATGGGCAAGTTATATCGGGGAATCCTACTTCTGTTTCGTCGGGTTCAGTAATATTTAGTGGTTTGTCAATCTTAATCCCGGCCAATAGTTCTGTTGTTATCAGTACTGACATTACTCCAATGGAAGGGCCAGGCGGATTCGCTGGCATGACTGTTGGGTTAGCAATGGATTCTAATACTGATATTGTAGCGAGTGATGCCGTGAGTCAATTTAATGTTAGCGGTTTGTTCCCGATAAATGGGTATCTAATGACTTTGATAAATTCTTCTCCGCAGTCTTCTGTCACCGTCACCTCGCCAAACGGAGGAGAGACATGGCAAACAGGTTCAACACACAATCTTACATGGATAACAACAGGAGAAGAACTCCGTAACGTCAGAGTCGACCTCTACAAAGCTGGAACCCTTCT